>JAABUL010001577.1_pt1 | contig 42283 bp, 6 predicted proteins | sample 5559151 | NCBI WGS metagenome assembly JAABUL01 (sample SAMN10711876, study PRJNA513368) | rock metagenome | isolation source: Antarctica rocks | place: Antarctica: Victoria Land, Pudding Butte sud | reverse complement strand
GTTATCGAGCAGGTACATCAGCTCAATAGACTACGAGAAGAGCATGGGAAGCCACTGGAGCAGAATCGAGGTCTGTTCAGGGTTGAGACAGTGTATCACGTTCTTCTGAGACTTATACGTTTTGCCTCTAGTGGATAACGTGCTAGAAGACTGCTTCCAGTTAATATCTCTTTTCTTCTTGACCATTGGTCGAAATAACGAAGCGCCTGCAGTGTAAGCCAAATCCATAGGGTTCCTTCTCTAAAGGCTAAGCCCCGCGCTCTTCTAGGTACTCTATGACCTCTACGATCAGAGTTTGTTCTCCAAATCCGAGATGATTTTGCCCTATATTTACTTCGACCAGCGACTCCTCGATCATCTCAAAGAAGCGGCTTTCTTTTCTGCCAAGGACCTCGACTCGGCAAGCCATACCTTGGACAAAATGCAAGACACGTTACAGCGAGGGAAGGAAACATACTCCCCTCACTTGCTGACCCTGCTCGAGCACCGTTTGAATAAGTGCCGGAATATCCTTGCAGAGCTGCAAGCCTCTCTCGCCGACCTTGCACCTGCACTTACCCCAGTCCACGAAAGACTAGTTTCCATCTTGCGCTCAATATCTGCAGCAAATACTCGATCAAAGGTTTGGCTTGTCCCTATACATAATCACAGGCTCACTAAGTGTGCCTACAGTTCCCAACAGCGGAGGTTGAGGGTTTCAGGGATCAACTTAAGGAGATTCAAGCTTCTATGGTTGATGGTCAATTCTTGGCCGAAGACGGGACGGCACCGGCGGGTCAAGCCATAGTTACATTGCTGTTGGATCGTTGCTTCCTTTGGTCTGATATCGTCCTTGCCAGGTGCGTCACTGTGCGGCCGCTACAGGTCACGCGCTTATGTTTCACGATGCATGCTAACAGCAGCTGCAGGAAAGGCAAAATTGACGAGCGGTTCAAAACAACATACGACAAGTTATACGAGATACGAAATCAACTGGAAAGACTGTCCCTAACTCAAGCGTGGTCCTTGCGCGAAACCGATCTGTACAACTACCAGCGTCAGCTGGACAGAGTTGACGAATCCCGCATTAATGGCAATTTTGAAGACCCTACTGGTTACAAAGCAGATCTTCATGCCCAACGAGTATGTCACATCCGTCAATGGATCGCACTCGTTTGTACTCATCTCTACAGACGTTGCTTTATCTCCTCCGTCGTAGCTATGCCTACATCTACAGCTTGATCATTTCCTCGGAGCCTGTCTCGGAGGCCCTTCTACCTGTTTTCAATCAGCTGCAGACCCTTCGTCGGTGCCTGATGGAAGTCAAGAAGTCCGGGGGTGTCTCTTCGCCCAGAGATCTTTACCCTTACAGTATGAAGGTATGTCTCGTACGAGACGACGCAGATATGAACATCCTGAGCAGTTCCGCCCGACTGACTTACCTAGTTAAATTCGATTGACAATATGCGCGCTGATGGCAAATTCCTCATTGGCAATGACATCCCAGAAGGGCAGGGAAGTGTGAATGCCTTACTTGCTGAGTGTTTTGAGATTTCGTACGAGCTGAGAGTCCAGGCTGAAGAGAATGATTCGGAATGACTTCACTGCCCGGCTCTCCCGGCGTGGCGTTGATAATCAATGACAAGGGAGGGCACCGTGTTGGCGTTCTGGACTAACCTGCGGTAACAGGCTATATGCCTTGGGAATAATATAGACCTTGTCGGTCCTGCACAGGTGTAATCCTCGCTTTGGACATGGTGTGAAATCACATAAGAATCCACAGTGATTACAACGTTCGTCCCGTACTGTTCTAAACCACCACATCTTCAAAGTCTCTGCACCACTTGCCCGGCAAACATTTTCCTAATCAAATGTGACGGGCTAAATGGCTTTTCGTTTGACACAGTACCGATCGCGTACCGGGCGCTTTTCATGATGGCCTAACGATAACGGTTGTGATACTCTTTCTAATAGGGAAAACAAGCGACAAAACGGCTGCAAGGTTGATTTAGTGGGTGTAGTGCGGCTGATCTTACCCATGGTGCGTACTTGAGCAGGTCTCAGTGCAGGAAGCATTGGCCCGTGTTTCATGCCAGGGAGTTTTACCTGGGTTGACCACTTAGAAATGGTGAACTGCTAACGCCAGCCTCCTTTTTAGGCACGCTCCATGCTCGAGCACAGAGACAACCTAAAGTACTAGGCACCAAAACGTTCTCCATGCAATCTTTTCATCTCAATAGCAGAGACATTCGTTGCGCGCCTTGGAACTAGTCAGTCCGGGCAGAGTAACGATTTTCAATAATTATCCACGTAGTTTTCCCACCATTACGAAGTCTCGTCGAGTGTGTTGGATATTTCTTTTCGGTTGAATGTTAGGCTTCAGTCACAGGAAACAGATCTGACAATGAGCATGCACAGTCAGCGATGCGCTGTTACATTAACGTGACTGTACTTGTTTGATTGACACGTCAGCTAGATCTCAAACACCGACAGCTTAGTGTCCGAACTCTCTGACAAGCCATGGAATGAGCCCGGCAGCACAGGTCGTCGCTTTCAAGAGGGTCTTCATGCCTCTCTTCGTGAATTTCGGCACTCCTCGGAACTGGACGAGGCTTCAACAAATAGGATAGTTCAAGAACATCGGTGGTCCTGTTACAGTCCGTTTACTTCTTAGTATAGTTGATGCTCTTGGATGTAAGTCTCTCTAGATTCCCCTTGCTGATGTATAGAATTTACTTCTTCCGTGCTCTACCTATGAAGCCTGTGGCACCAACCTCAACAAATTTTGAAACGGTCGTCCTTCCTTTTGAATGCAACTAGCTTCGCCTCAGCCTTTGGAGGCCATCTCGCAATTGCCATAGGGACATGAATGGCATCTGGGGCTGCTACGCGTGTCGCTGAGCTTCCATTCCTTGAGGGCCTCCTCACTTGTGTATTAGCCATAGCCTTTCACTTCCTCATCTCCGATTCTTCCGAAAATGCCAAGTGGCTCAAGAACGGTAAGCGTAGCTTTATCGTGGGCAGACTGGCAGCAGATCAATGCGAATCTAATATCGAAAGCGGAATCACTTGGTAAGGCATCATTGTATCTTTCGAGGACTGGAAACTTTGACTTGGCACATTGATATGTTTTAGCCCTACGGCGTCTGCCTATGTTAATTTGTCTGCTCATGCTCAAAGCTGACTGGAATAGGGCTCGCATACTTTATTCCTACGATCGTCCCACATATGGTTACTCTTCTATTCAAGCATATTCATATTGAGTTGTTCCGTGGGCGGCCGCTCTGATTTTGGAATGACAGTTGCCTACCTCTCCGACAAATCTCGATCTCGCATCTACGTCCATCACGATCGGGCTTTGTCTCGCCATCACCGGACGCCCATTCTCTGTACGGTGCACGGCAAGCGAGAGGTAGATTATACAGGCCCGGTATTGTACACAGTGGGCGTGATTAGCGTGCTCCCGGTGTTCCAATTTTAGTTTACCAAGAATCGGAAAGGTTATAAGAGCAGGTCTGTCGGTACAGCTTGGCAGGATGGCTTTGGCAAGCTTTCTGGCATTGTTTCTACATTCTCTTTCCCAAGCTTGGATGCAACTCGCAGGGGTCTCGGGCGGTGGTAACTTTAGAACCACGTGCGATGTTAGTTGAGAGCTTCAGCTTGCGGCGGACGGCTAAAGCATTGCCATGGAAGGAGATGTATTACCACCCAACGCCTATCGCGACGTATTACCTGGCTATGTAGCAGAGTCATACGATCTGATTTTAGCTACTCGACGACTGGCCATGTTGGCGAAATCACTCCACCCCTTGTTCTACAGTCGGCCGAAAAAAGGGTAGACCTCTCAGCAACTGAGTTATACTAGGTGATTTGCGAGCCTCAAAGATGAGTAATATGATCATTGCAGTCTTCACCTACAAAATGTTGATATCTAACGTCTACTTATCGAGATGTCGGACAAAAAGCGCCCCGCTGAACCAACGGCCTACTAAAGAAATACATCGTGGACAAGCGAAGTCGACCCAACAGCTGCGGCATCGTGGAGTTTCTCTGCTGTAGTCAAAGCGTATAGCATGCTTGCTACTATAGTTGCCAAGTTGCAAATGTACGAACCGCCGTGCGCAGCCAGAAAATACCGATTCGGAACCTTCGTCTCGTGCTTAAGTTTCTCATCTGTGTCGCTTCGCTTCTCTCTGGATTCTGCCCTCTCAGTTAGTCATCGGAGATCGTTGTTACTCGACGTTCGATAGAGACAAGGAAACTCGGTTTACCTAAATGTTTCCTTCGTAAAACGACTCTGGCGGTGACAGGACCGAAGAGAAGCCAGTTCAGGGCCCCTGTGATCATCATGATACAAAGGAGACCGACCTCGGTCCGCATCCGATCCGGTCCGAGGAGGCTTCTGATTGCAGCAAAGTTATACTTCAAACCAGGATATGTCAGACTTAGGAGAACGGTGACCACCGTTTGCATCCTGAAGTACATGGACCAAATGGAAGCCTGGAAGACCCTGAATTGTGTTCGAGATAACGCTTTGTATGCTGTAATGTTTGCGAATGCTGTCTGATAGACTTGACTCCCAAGTAGAAAGGCAAGACTGGCGATGGATTAGTATTGGATACTCACGCTTTTGTGAGTGTGATAAACGTTACAGGAGCATGTGATAAGTGGTACCGCTTTGGAGTGGGGAACTTGGTAACATGACATCCAGTCCGCCGACTTTAGAAGTATGAGGGAAAAATAAGGTCTGAAGGCGAAGGAATTTCTAGGGGAAGCCAGTGGTTCCGAGTTGGGAGAGATTGCAATTACCCACCTTTCTTTATCCCATCATCTGGCGAGGTCGGCTTCAACCCGCTTACCTAGTCTCACGATAACGTAAAACCCTCCCAGGATGTGGTATATTTCGGTACTCTGGAAATCCTCAGCGAATCCAAACGGAATCAACGTCCGAGACACTAAAAAGCTTTTTGACTAGCTAAGTGATCCTGCCATCCAGTAGCAAGTTTCCCCGAGGAATAACATAATCGCGTGGCTACTAATGATCATGAGCTGATCCACACTAGATCCGTGTAGGTGTGTGCGGCCCAATAAGGAATAGCAATGACGTTTGGGGTGTATCGGGTCTGGTCACTAGTATGAAGATCTTGATTGGCTGCAAACCATCCCCGTATAGAGAGGAGGAGCGGCCATACATTAAAATAAGTATAATTTCTTTGCTCCGGCATGATTCATCGAATCAGTGTTCGGGTGATCTCGGCGAGGCTTTTCTTTTCTTTATCCTAGTCTCCATAGCGACCTTATAACGCCTTTCCGGTGCCTCTCACATCGAAACCAGTTTCAGAATCTTCTTAGACCACTTCTGGGCTGTACTCATGCCCTTCAAATATCCTTCCTTCTTATCAACACCTATAAACAAGAGAACTCAGATCAGAGACTATCCACGATGCTCCAATTCAGGCTCGGCTCAGCATTTACCTTTGCCGTATTCGTAATAACTTCTATCGGTAACTCAACCTCAAGCAAATCGCGTACTGGAGAGTCTAAAATCGATGTACCCACCCTAGTCACATCTTCCTCTCAGTTCCGTAAGCCGAAAAATCAATAACAGTTCAGCGATCTTTCAGCGATTCCCCCTCGTACCAGGAGACCTAAGTACGGTCCCAAACCCTTACCACAATCTGAGCTATAGTGCTGGTTTTGGCGTCGCTGCCCGTGGACTTCCAACAGACCCAAACCCTGAACAAGTAATCTTCTATGCCAACACGACAGAAGCACGTGCGACACCCGCGGTAACAAGCCAATTCAGCGGGTCTTCGGTCATTTCTTTCTAACCCCCGGCCGTCTGTCTTTATATGCACAGTGGAAACTGGACAAGCCGATGTCGGTGTGCGGGAAAGCTGTACTGTTCAGGTCAGTGGGATTACCGTGTCGGGTGCTGCGGTTTCTGCTCTGTGCAAGTACACGGCATCTGGGGTGGGCACAGCGGTGCACTTATCAACTTGCAATCTACCCACAACATTTCAAGATGTCGTCAACGTCAATGTTGCGGCCGTCAGTCCGGCAGTCGTAGATGCGACTTTTGTGCCTTCGTTTATTGCCTTCGACTACCTTCTGAAGCATCCTTGCTGAACGAAAAGAGTAGCCACGACGATCGACATTCAGTTCATTACCAGCCAACCTAATGGAGAGGGGAAGGTTGGGGAGTCATTGATCTTATGGAATCGTACACGTCACTTATCATGAGTGAAGGGGCATAGACAAGGATGAATATGGTAAGAATATTTGTCATCATCGGCAGCGCCTTGCTTCCCACATGTTTGGGCGTCATTATACCGTTTATGGCCCTCGAGAAGAAAAACGCGTTCTCAGCTGACGATTAGCATATGACCAATCATAGAATAAGTTCTCACTGACTTGTAAATCCTGTGGCTGCTATCCGGTACACATCGGAGATCTTCGCCTACTGCTAACGGTAGCGGCTCGATGAAGCCGCATCTTTAGCCTACGAGCATTCCAGAAGTCGTACCTAAGATATGCGCTGGCGATAGCTGTGCCGTATCTACTTCTTCGCCTCATTCTCAACAGTCTTGGGTTAACGGCACTTCCAGCCTCGCGGAGAGTTTCTTGGTTCGCACCAATCGGACAGCTGAACAGCCTATTCAGCCTGGGCCGCAACGACGACCTCAAGATCTGTCAGCCGGCCTTTTGCAACAGATCTTGCCATGATTGAGTGCCCAGAAGAACCTCACAAAAATGCATGGTAGAACGGCTGGTTTATTCATCTATGGACACATTGGCTGCATCAAGCATATAGGGCTGAGACTGATTTCCCACATAACCAGCTGTAGAACAGTGACCAAGGTCCAATGCTTGAATGTGACGATGGTTCAAAGGTCAAATTGGGGTGGTGATAATGCTGGTCCTGTGCGAAGTCAGCATCTTTGTGTTCAACTCTAAGAGAGGCAGCTGAATTTATACGAGAGTGGTCACGAGGGCAGTTCTCGCATACATACGAAGTAGTACCTTACTATTACATCGCTTAGCCATCTTCACTGGGCGGGAAGGTTTAGGATTGTCGGAGCTCTGGAGCAAGACTGCCGAGTATGATGTTGAGCTTCCTAATACGGCATGTCCAGGCGAGGCTTGCACGTACCCGCCGAGCCCGGATTGCCGCTGACCAATAGGACAGACTGCTTCCAACGGAAACCATGTTATCAAACGGGATCGTCGATCTACAACGAGAATTGAAATTAGTAGTATATTATGACTGTTCGAAATTGTTGTGAACGAATCATGGAACAGTGATTGAAAGAGGAGCCTCAATTTAGACATCAAGTTTACCTATAACCATCGTAGTATAAGAGAACAGCAAGCACATGCGTGATTCTTAAAAACATCGACCGCGATCATTAAGATGACGCCCACGTTGGATATGAACATGCGATGGCAGGACCAGAACATCGTCAAGGTGGACGGACGCTGGACGATCGATGGGTGAGCATGCAGAAGGCGAGAGAGACGAGATGTTGACTCGAGTACCAGCCGTCCCCTCAGCAAGCGTGAAATAGTGTACCAACATCAGCCTTCCAACATTCCCGGAATGACTTATATCGGCGCGAAGAGCACCTTTCCCGTTGGCACTGCAATTCCTCCACACAAGCACGGAGGAGCAGCCGTTGTTGCCAATGTAGTCCAAGGTCGTGTCTTGAATCAAATGGTATGTGATGGTGAGACTCATGGACCAATCATACACAGCGCATGGGAGAGCTGGTATGAGCCGCCGGGGTGCCATCATGTCAGGTGTGAGAATGCTGGAGATGAAGAAGCTGTGTTCGTGGCAAATTTTGTCATTGAGACTAAGAAGATAGAGGAATTGGGAGTTGCCAACGCCTTGGTCCAGATTGATGCGGCGGAAGAGGAGGAGAGGGAGCGGAAGTGATGCTTAGGAGTGACCTGGATTTCGATTCACCAAAGACACTCTAGCGATATTCTGTAGTTACTGTGGTCAGTTCCTGCTAGTCTCCCATCCCCAACAACTTTGGGTTTTGCCAAATAGCTTTGTCTCATTGTTATGTTGTGAATGAGCATACGGCGAATGAGGCTTCTCGAACGCATGCAGAGGCATGCTTCGACATAGGGTTGATCTTTAAGTCCGCAGTCGCAACAAATAGTGGAGGCTCGAGGTTGAAATTGCGAATTGTGGCCGTGGATGTTAGAGGAAAGCGTGCTCTCCAATGGGAGACGAATTGCATTGCGAGAATACAACAAAGCTGGTATCCAGATAGCGAGCTTGTTACGGAATGAACCGAGAATGAGGTGAATATGTATGGAGTCAGTGGCATTACGTGTACTCCTGAGCAACGATCATGTCCCAATCTCCAACAATTGCGCTTTCCGAACCCAGATCCTCGTCTAACCTCAATTATTCTTCGTCTTACGCTTAGTTCAATATTTTACGATCGAGACGGCCGCCCTTTTCAAGGAGACCAGGTGTGTTAGAACTGCCCAGCCTGCTCTTGACTGGTAAAAGATAATTTTTAATTCTTTGGTCGCACAAAAGTTCTCAATTCGCTACTCGACGTCATCCTATCTTAACCATCATTGTCCACCCAGATAATGGTCCTAAAGCCATATGCATTCCTGTCCTAGGAGACGCCCCGTGCTACGGCTGAACATGTAACATAGCCATTATCAGCAAGTATGAATGCCCGGTGATTGCTACTTCGCGCTGTGGCTAAGGGCAGTTCCAAATGATTCGTGATCTGTTGGCGACTTGTGCATATAGTGCCATTTGCTTATGCTTGCATCGGCGCTGTTCCAGTCTGGTGCACTCAGCGTCCTCCCAGCCTCCAAATCTCGGCGTTCAGACACCTAGGGCCTCCTATTTTGCAATCAAGGGCCACGGCCGCAACAAGAAGACATACGCCATGCTCGATGGAGTTCTCCATTATCACGAGCAGTTAGTCATCGCTCTCAATCACAGCGCTCGCGAGTGTCACAAATACGATGGTTAGGCTAGCCTCAACACTTATATCTCTTTCGCTGGGGGGGCTTACTTAGGCCTAGCCTTCGCTCGTACCTCGCTATAGGGGCTAATTAAGAGTAAGCTTTTTATAATAAAGCCCCCCCCCCCTCTAAAGTATAAAGTTAAAATAATAGATTTTATATAAATAGCTATTTATTAATATATAAATCTTATAATATAAATAGGTTATATCTTAATATATATCTTTATTTATATATAATTATTTATTATAACTATTTAAGTACTTAATTATAAGCTTTTTAAACCTTTTAAATATATTAAGTAAGTCTATTAAGTCTATTTTCTATTTAATTTATTAATTAATATATAATATATTAATTGAAATTTATATTTTTATAATCTTAATTTAATCTACCTCTTTATAAAAATCCTTTAAGTAGAACCTCTTAAAATAATATAATATCTATTCTTAAATAATTAAATGATATATTATAAACTTTAAATAAGATCTTAATAAATAATTCTATTAAGATATTATTAATTAAAAGGGTAAATATAAATTATAATTTAATAAATAATATATATACTAATTAAGTAGTAATTATAAAATTATATTAATAAGTTAAAATAAAGGTTTATTTAATTTATTTAATAAGTTTTATTATAATATAATATATTAAATTAGTATTATAATCTTATTAAACCTCCTTTATAAATAGCCTTTCTTATAATAATAATAGTAAGGTATCTTTAAAGTATAAATATTAATAATAATAATATAAAATACCTATTATAAAATTATAAAAGGATTGATAAATAAGTTCTTAAAGAATTATAAAAACTATATACCTTATTATTAAGTTAATTAAAGGATAGGGAAAGTTTTTAAAAACTATATAAATATCCCTAATATAAGGTATAATAATTATATAAATCTATTTATTATAAGGCTATAATTTACTTATAAGTAGAATAAAGTTATATTACTTAAAAATAATAATATAAAGAGAGCTTTAAAGCTTTTAAGTCTTTTATTATTTACTTCCTTAAGTACTTATACCTCTAATCTATTATATATTACTTCTAATATTATTATATTAGGCTCTTAAATATTAATTATAATTTTTATAAATAAGGTTAATATTACAAGACTCCTAATAGATAAGGATATAATATAATATTAAATCTTATTTATATTATAAAGTAACTAATAGGATTTTAATATTAGTATAATATAAAAGTATTTAATAATATAGATATAATAACTACTAATACTTTACTTAGTATTATAGAAGCCTTCTACTACTAGCCTAATAGGCCTTATAAAGACTTCTTCTCTACTAGCTAATTAATTAATACCTATATAACTAGATAATACTTATTAAATAGTAGTAATACTATATTATAAGTTTTAAGTATATTATTTAATTATCTTAAACTATTAATCCTACTAATACTACTCTTATTATACTAATAATCTAATTAAGTCCTCTAGTAGAAGCCTACTATAAATTCTTTATCTATAATTAACTTATATCCTAATAATAATAAGGTCCTTAATAGTAGTATAACTATATAAGTACTATTATAATACTATAATAGCTATCTATTAAAGCCTTTAATAGTATCCTACTAGCCTTATCCTATATAAGTACTACGTTCCTTTCTTAAATAGTCCTTTAAAACCGCTATTATAGTATTCCTACTATCTCTTTTAATACTACCTCTTAACTAAGACCTTATTTACTTAGTTAATTAGATCTAGAAATTTATAAATACTACTAGATAAGCCTATAAATATAAGGTTCTAAAAATAACTAGATATTATATTAATTATATTATTAAGTTTTATAAGTAACTAAATAAATTAAGAAGACTAGGTAATTCTAATACCTAGACCTAATATTCTATATTAATTAAATTATCTTCCTTTCTATTTAACTAAGCTATTAATAGCCTAGTATTCTAAAAGGTAATTAAGACTTTTACTAAGTATATTAAATATTACTAAAGCCTTCTATAGCTTTAGATATACTTTATTAGGTATCTTAGCTCTACTTTAATAAAAGAACTAATATGTATATATAGGTTTTGTATAGGATAATAGATGGAGAAGCTAACTATCTACGTAGTAAAAGCTAAATGCACTAGAGTACTAAGATAAGGTTAGGCCTAATCAGGCTATTAATAGCTGAAGTATATATTAATATACTAGTAAAATAGAAAAAAGTAAACATCCTTACTTATTATAGTTTACCTCCTTATTATAATAGCTATTATTATAGCCTATCTATTACTACGTTTAATAGCCTCTTATCTATATCTACCTTATTATTAATATTAGGCTTATAAATATTAGGTATTATATTTAGTTATTAACTTAGCTATATAATTAAGATTTAATAGTTTATATTACTAATTTTACTTATTATTAAATCCCTTTTACTTAATTAAATACTTAGGTTTACCTTATAAGATCTATTCATTAATTAGGCGTTTAATCTTATATAATAGGATATCTAAGTCTTTATTCTTAATAGTAGGAGGTTCTTTATTATAATTATAATAATATAAGTTAAATATTAATATTAATAATTTTAACTAAGTAATTAATATAATTAAATAAATCTTTATTATAAGAGGTAACTCTAGTTAATAAGCTAAAATATTAACTTTCCTTAGGACTTTAAATAGGCTAACTTATTATTTAGATAGCTTATAATTAACTACTTCTTTAAATTTATATCCGTAATATAATTTTTAATAAACTCTAATACCTTCTTATAAGTTTAAAGTAATATATTTCTAATTATAATATACCTTGATAATTATATTAATAAAGGTAATTACCTTATTAGTAATATTATATTTTACTTAATAAAAGTAGTTATAATCTTTAAGAGGTAAGTCCTATAATAAATTAAGATTATTATTAATATAAAATGTATATATAATTTTATTAAGTATTAATCTAATAGTTGAATTTATAAAATTATTATAAATAGTATTAAGGAATAATAGTACTTCTATTTAACTATCTTTAGGATTTATTAATAGGTAGTAGTATAAGGTAATTTCTATAAACTAATTTATTTATTTAAACTATCTATTTATCTAGGGGTAATATACTATTAAGGTTAATATATTAATACCTAACTTTATAAAGATTATTTTCTAGAAGTCTAATATAAGTCTTATATATTAATTATTATTAAATACTTAAGGTATTCTTTAATTCCTTTTAAATAAGGTAATAATAATAGTATTAGCTTATTCTTTAATACCTTAGATATCTTTACCTACTTTAAGAAGGACCTTCTTAGTAAACTTATTAATTATTATTATTAATATATTAAACCTATTAATTTTAAGGAGTTCTACTATAATATCTATTATAATTATATAGAATAGGATTACTAGTATACTTACGGGGGTAAGTAATCTATATACTATATATTTAATAATCTAGAAAACCTAGTAATTAAGATAATAAGTAATATAAGTATATAATCTTTTAATAAGGTACCTAATAAAAACTAAGTTAACTAGTTTATTATATATATAATAGAAACCTTCATAATTAGATATATTATAAGGAATCTTAAAAACTTTAAATTCTATTAATTCTAGTATATAAAGTTATTTATAGCTATTACTAGTAGTATAATATAATAGGTTATCCTTAAGCTTAAACTAGATACTAGGTTTCTAGTATTACGATCGTGGGTTTTACTAAGTAAAGGCTTGGCACGGATTAGTAATATAGGTCGACGGGTTAACTATTAGTTAAGAGGTGTCGACCCGGTAAGGAGGTCGCTAGAACGATAGGGACGCGTAGCTAGCGATCTAGGCGACCTAGCGAGTATACGGATCTCCTATATCTATATAGATAGCGATGTTTTCTAATAGATAGGAGCTCCGTGTTTAACTTATATTATAATTCTAATAATCTCTTAAGTACTGAATATAATACCTTATACTAGACCTGTTTAATATAAGCCTACTTATCCTACTTCCTTAATACTCCTCTTTATAAGAACTAATTATAGGTCTATCCTATTTATAGACGGAGTAAACTATAACACTTTAAGTACCCTTAGAATAAGTACTTTAGAAAGTAGAGACCCCCCCCTAAGTATCTAGAGTTCCTGACGCCTAATTATAGATAATAAAGATAGACCTAAGGTTACTAGACCTAACTTATTCTATAATGAAAGAGAGAAGCTTAAAGACTAGCTTATATAGCTTCAGCTCTACTTTACCTTTAATAGATAGACCTTACTAATAGTATAGCAGCCGGCCTTCGCTATTATATATATAAGAGGACGAGCTTAGAAGTAGGTTCATCCTTCTCTTAAGAAGTACCTTAAGGATAAAGACAATCCAGATAATTAATATATCCGGAGTTAGATAGAGAGCTTTATACGATTTTATATTAAGATATAATAAGTCTTTAGTCCTTTAAATAAAAATAAAGTAGCTATATAAGTTATTTAATACTTATCTTAGAAGAAGTCTACTACTAAATATTCTACTCAGTTCTAGTAATATATAATAAAGATAGACTAGGATAATAACGTACTAATAATAATATACCGCCGCGGATTAAAGTTTAATATTAAGGAAGAACTTATATAAACTAGAGTATAGATTAATAATCTCGATATTCTAATAGTAAAGGTTATAGAGGTTAACGATAAGCTCTATAAGTTAGTAATAAAGAAATGATATAATAATAGAACCTTTAGAATAAGACGATCAGGAATCTTCACTAGAAATAGACTAGGAAGATAATAGTATTAATAACGCGACCCGTATAAATATACGCTAATAGAACTGGACTTCACTTAGAAATAAGATAAGGGAAAATTTAGGGGTAAGAAGCAGTTTAAAAGGGGTAAGAAAGTAGTAACCTACTATAATTATAATAAACTGGGCCACTTCGTTAGAGACTACCGGTTAAAGAATATAGTACCGCGACCGCAGTTAAATATACTAAGAAGAGTTCCATATAACGAACCTTCTAAGGATCTAGAGAACTACGACTCGACCTACGAATGGATAAAGGTAGAGAAACTACCAAAGGAAGTTGTGAAGGGAGAACGCTATTTCGAATTCGCACGAAAAGTGTATCAATTCATCAAGAAGATGGAATAGGAATCTTCAGATGACGGCGAGGTTCTGGAGTACAGCTCAGAACATGGACAAGAAAGTTAAGAGAGCTCGGAAGAAGAAGCGCCACGCTATGGACTTAGCGGGGATACTCCGGATAACTCTCTATCTTATACCACCGCATCATAAGGATTAAACAAAGGAAAACACTTAAAGAAAACGTATCACGAAGAAAAGCTATACGTTAAAGATTACTAATTTGACTTAGTATACCTAGAACATAGTGTTATATATTAGATAGCCTACGCCGACGACTACTATAAGTACCACTTACAAGTTCGAATAGAGCTAGGAAGATAGGTAGTAGGTACGTCTTATAAACAGATAATCTAGAGGGATTACATAAGCGATAGTTATAACTAGTACCTAGCTAGTAAGCGACGTAACTTATAGTTTCCAGGATCTACCGCAGGATAGTATAATAGTATCAAGAACTAACTTAAGTATAACCTAGACGCAGTGGAATACTACTTACTAGAGTAGTATACTTACATATATAATAAATATAAGAAGTATATAGAAATTAAGATAATATATAGTTTTCTCCCTAAATAGGAAAAAGAGTAATCTCTTATATCACGGGGAGATATAAGTAGATTAATATACTAATCCTAAAGTAATTCCTGTATATTACTTAGTACGATATATATATGAATATACTAGTATTAATTAATAGTCAACGAACTATTATAATAATAGATTCTAGAGCGACTAGAAACTTCGCCTCTTAAGACTTAGTACGGTCGATAGGCCTACTAACTTGAAAGAAGAGAGAATAGTATAACTTATAAATAGCTAACGGGTTAACACTATTAATAGGAAGGATAGATAAGGAAATATACTCGCTACCTATAATAATTTGATACTACTATAAGGAACTAACCTTTAATATAGTTAAGATAGCTATTTATTATATCATTTTAAGAATACCTTAGTTAAAGAAGTATAATCCAGTAATTAATTAGAAGAAAGGAGTACTTATATTTATGAATACTAGAGATATTACTAGTATATAACCTATACGCTAACAGAGGATAGCGATAGATAAGAAATAGAACCGAAGACTAGTTAAAGCTTATTACGCTTCAGTTTTAAAGAAGGATAACCTTAAATAAGGATCTAACTTAATATATATTAATAAGGGTTAGCCGGATAACTAAGCTAGAGTTATTAGGGGAAAAGACGAACCTCCTAATATCTTATAAGAGTATAAGAAATAGATATATTTCTTTATAAAAGAGATAATAGTAAAAGCTTTACTTATATATTAATCTTAAGATTATAAGATTAAACTTAAACTAGGAAAGGAACTAATATTTAGACTAATTTATATATTATTAAAGAAGGAACTTATTATATTACGCGGGTATATTAATAAGAACCTTAAAAAGGGATTTATTTAAGAATCTAAATTATTAGTAGGTTATCTAATCCTCTTTATATTAAAAAAGGATAGGAAGCTTAGGCTATATATTGATTATTAGAAGTTAAATGATATTACTATTAAGAATTAATATCCTTTACTAAATATTAGCGAGCTGTAGGATAAACTCTCTTAAGTAAAGATATTTATTAAGCTTAACTTACGAGGAGCTTATAACTTAATCTAAATAAAAGAAGGAGAAGAATAGAAAACTATATTTAGGACTTGATATAGATATTATAAGTACCTAGTTATATTATTTGAACTTATTAACGTACTAGTAACCTACTAAGTACTAGTTAATAATATTATTTAAGCTTATTTAGATTATACTATAATCGCTTATCTTAATAATATCTTAATCTACTCTAAGATCAAGGAAGAATATATCTAGTATATATAGGATATCTTAACCTGCTTATTATAAGCCAGATTACTCCTTAAGCTAAAGAAGTACGAATTCTATAAGGAATTAGTAGAATTCCTAGGATTTATAGTAAGTACTACGGGTATTTATATAAGCCCTGAAAAGATTAAGGCTATAGCGGAATAGCCTATACTATATAATATAAAATTAGTCTAGAGCTTCTTAAGATTTATGAACTTTAATAGAAGGTTTATTGAAGGGTATTTAAAAATAGCCCTACTACTTATAAATATCACTAAGAAAGAAAAAGGATTTTAATAGGAAATAAGTTAATAGAAAGTATTCACGATATTAAAAAAAGCCTATTAAAATATACTAGTACTTTATACCTTCTAAGTAAACGAACCTACTTATATTGAAATAGATACCTCGGATCTTGTAATCAGCGCTTATTTATATTAAGAAAAGGATAGTAAATAGTACCTAATCGCCTACTACTTACGAAAGATATTAGTAGTAGAATAGAACTATAATATCTATAATAAAGAACTGTTAGTAGTAGTATATATACTTTAGAATTAGAGGGTATATATTAAGAGTTATTTAGAACTTACTATCTTTATAGATTATAAGAACCTCTTGAACTTTACTATAATTAAGGAGTTAAACTGAAGATAAGTCCGTTAGTTAGAATTATTAGGATAGTATAAGTTCAAAATACTATATACCCTAGGGAAAGATAATAGTCGAGCGGACGCCTTAAGTAAACGTATAGATTATATAGAATCCAAGGATATTATAAAGAAGCTAATTCTTAAATAAGAAAAGGATAGATTACTAGTACTAATATAGAGTTTAGTAATAATTATATGAATTATAGTCTAGGATATTATATTAACCTTAAAGGAAGGTTATATTAATAATAAGCTAGTATTATAGTTAAGGAATTAATAACTAGGATAAGAGCTACTCTAATATAAGGGGAAGACGTACTTACCTAAAAAGTATATTAAAGAAGTAATCTGGGATTACTATAATAATCCTTTATTAGGATATCCAGGAATCTCTAAAACGGTAGAGATCCTCTAATAAGAATATGCGACGCTATAACTACGTATATATGTTAAGAAATACATTAGAGAATATATTTACTATTAGTAGAATAAGTCTATACGCCACGCCAAGTACGGGCAAATATAGTTTATACCGGTTCTAGATATATTATAAAAGGATATAATAATAGACTTTATCATTAAATTACCAAAATCAAAAGATCTAGTCACGGGGGATATCTTTAACTTAATAATAGTAATTATTAATAAGTTAATAAAGTATACGGTCCTAATCCCTTATAAAGAAATATATAAAGTATATTAGCTAGGATTCATCCTATTAAATAAGCTGATAAGGGATTATAATATACCTGAATCTATTACTTCAGATAGGGATAGACTCTTCACGTCTTACTATTAGAAGACTCTAGTCGCCGTAATTAAAATAAAGCTACGAATATTAACCGCCTACTATTTAGAAATAGATAGTTAGACGGAATATATTAACTAAATGATAGAGGCGTATCTAAGGTACTACGTTAGTTATAAGTAAAATAACTAGGTCTTACTACTTCCTATAATATAATTAGTACTTAATGATAAGAGATTGGATATAACCGGACTATCTCTATTCTTTATAAATTATAGAAGACACGCTAACTTATTTCTAGAACCAAGGGAGGGTTCTAGAGCAGAGAAAGTAATAGTATTAGCATCTAATATAAAAAGACTACATAGTGATATATAGTAAATAATTAGTAAGGTTAATACTAAAACTTAATAACGAGTTAATAAGAAAAGAAAAATGTATCCTTAACTAAAGAAGAGGGATAAAGTATATCTTTACATAAAAAACTTGAAGAGTAAGAGACTAAGTAAGAAACTAGACTATATGAAAGTTAGACTATTTTTAATTAAGTAACTAAAGGGGGCTATTAACTACGAGTTATAATTACTACCCGACGCTAAAGTACTCCTAGTATTCCATATCTCCTTACTAGAACTAGCTGACTCTAAAATACCGCTTCAAGAAAGTTAGAAGTTCAAGGCTAAGACCGAAGAATATAAGGTTAAAAGGATCCTAAATTAATAAGGTTAGAAATACTTAATTAAGTAGAAAGGCTATAATAACTTAGAAAATACCTAGGAACCTATTAAATATCTTAGATAGTACTAGAGCCTTCTGCGATAGTTTCGCTAGAAAGCGAACTAGGGGATAGTTAGTTAAGTGTCTCCAGGGATATATTAGTATTCAGGAAATCGTCTATTAACGACGCTCTTATAATATAGTTCTAGACTTCTTATACCTTCTCTAGATCCTTAAGTCTCTCTAGCTCTTTAATATCATCCAGCCCTTTATTAAATATTCATTATTCCTTCTCTTTAAGGAAATATTTCTACGCCCTTAGGCGCTTAAGCTTTAATTACTTAACATAGGCGATTTCATTAGTAGCCTCCTAGGTAGCTTCCGTCTTAATCTCCTCCTATTTAAGCTTCTCTATAACTCTATTAATGCTACTAAAATTAACTACTAGCTCGACCGGCTCGTACTTCTTTCTAGTACGAATATACTCGCTATACTTCTAGGATAGGGAAGATAGTCGACACTCCTTCTATTACTAAGTATAGCGGATATAAGTAACTATAGCTAAGACGCCCCTAAGGAGAACTTACTCTACTAGGTTTAAGCGCTAGGAAGTCTTATGTGAAGGCATAGGTATATCTTTAAGGATAAAGAAAGAAAAGGAAGGAGGGGTAATATTATAATCATAGGTTTTACTAAGTAGAGGCTTAGCACGGATTAGTAATATAAGTTAACGGGTCGACTATTAGCTAAGAGGTATCGACCCGGTAAGGAGGTCGCTAGAACGACAGGGACGCGTAGCTGGTAATCTAGGCGACCTAGCGAGTATATGAATCTCCTATATCTATATAGATAGCGATGCTTTCTAGTAGATAGGAGCTCCGTGCTTAACTTATATTATAATTCTAGTAATCTCCTAAGCACTGAATATAATACCTTGTACTAGACCTGTTTAATATAAGCCTACTTGCCCTGCTTCCTTGATACTCCTCTTCACGAGAATCAATTATAGGTCTACTTCATCCACGGACGGAGTGAACTATAACATCTAGCCTAGTATATTTTAGGGTTTAGACCCGTCTATTAGAGCGGGCTTAAACCTATTAGAAGGACTAAGTATCTTTAGTATTTAGAGGATCCTTACCTATAATTTATTATTTTTATAAGTAGCCTATAGGCGGGTCTTAAAATTATTAGATATTTTTATTAAAGTAATATAATAGATATCTTTTATAATATTAAGTAAAATAGCGACTTTATTAAATTCTTCTAATAGTATATATTTATAAAGGATATTAAGAATACTATCCTAATCCTAAGATATTTATTTAAATCCTAGTAATTATAATAAGGTATTAGGTATAATATTTAATTTACCTAATTTATAATATATAATAATATTAAAATTAGATAAAGATTATAAGGTATAAATAAGTTAAAGATTTAATTTATTAATATTTAATATTATAAGTATAATCTATTTTAATATTAGGATAGTAATAAAGTAATTAATATGAATAATAATAAGAGGTATTTATAAAGATTTAATAAGATATCTTATCTTCTTAATAACTTATATTATATTTTATAACTTTAAGCTTAATTAGCTAGTAATTTTTCTTAGCCCTATTTAATAACTTATTAAGGAATAAAATTAAATAGATACTTATCTTAGTAAAGGTCTTATTAAGAGATAAGTCTCCCTTAATATAATATATTAATATTATAAAATCCTAGCGTTTTAAGGTATTTAAATTAATATATATATACGCCTTATATAATTATAATAGATAAGGAAAACTAGACTTTTAAATAATTTCTATAATACTAGGCTTTTTAATAATTATCTTTATAAATTAATATTTATAAGTTATACCTTTAACCTTATTATTTACTATATTTATTAGTAGGTCCTTTATTAAGGAGGTCTTCTATTTCTATAAAGGTTTAATAATCTAGGTATATTAATAAATTAATAATTTTAACTAACTAGTAAAGCTAAGATATATCTTAAAATCCTATAAATTTAATAGGAATTTTAAGGCCTAGATAGCCCTAATCTTCTTAATAAATATTAATAATTTAAGGCTATTAACTTATTATTTAAGTAGTATAATTAAAGGATAGCTTAGAAATAACTTAATAAGGTTAAGAGAAATATATTTCTTATAATATAAGTTAAATAGGTACTAGAGGTACTTAAGGTATTCTTTAAGTATCTTAGAGTATATAATTATATTATTAATATATACCTTAATAAAACCTTATAATAATTATAAGAATTTATTAATTTACCTCTAAATATAGTAGTAAACCCTTCTACCTTATAAATATTATATTTAATTATTCTTAATTATAATAAGAAATAATAGTTAATTTAGGTCTATCTATTACTTTAATAAGGAATTAATAAAAATAGCCTATAATATTAATAGTAAAAATAAATAGGTAACTAGCTATTATATTAAGAATCTTAAATTATAAAGGTATTAAGTAACTATTTATCTTAGTAATTTTATTAAGGCTATAAATATTAATAATAATATAAGCTTTCTATTTACCTTTAGATATATCTCTTTATATAATAAAAATTAAGTAGCTAAATTTTATTAATTATATAGATTAAAGTATTTTACCTTATTAATATATTTTATTAAATATTTTATTAACTACCTCTTAATCCTTTTAACTTAATAGGTATATTTAGTAAGGCTTTAAATCTACCTTTAATTTAAGAGGAATAAATATTTATTCCTCTTTTAGGATATTAATAGTTTAATTATTATTAATCTAAATTTCGAAAAATTTATTAATTATAATAATTATAATAATTATAATACTATATTTCTTATAAACTATTATCCTACTAGGTATAATATATTCTAATAATAAATTAATTAATATAATAAATAAAGTAAATAAAGTAGTCTAGCTATTAATTTCTAGAATTATAAATATATCTAATAATAATATAAGTATACCTATTATTATAATAGTAGTTATTATAGCTATAATATTACGCGTAATCCTTAGCTTCTAAGATTACTTAAGCTTATATATTAACTAGTTATAAGTAGTAAGTAGTATATCTTTAAGGTTAACATAATATACTCTTACCTAATTATATTTAATAATATCATTAAGGCGGGTTTACTAAGAGATATAAATAGGTTAATTAATAATATTATATAATTAAATAAATATTAGAGGAGAGTTAATAATATAGGTATATATATACCTTTATTAAATCCTAATTTATCCTTATATTAAAGTTTAAATAGAAAATTTTAATTAATAAGTAGTTCTATACCTTAATAAGATATAAATATAAAAGTAATTATTATTATTAAAATTAAAATTATTCCTTCAACCTAAATTATTTATTAAATTAAGGATATTAACTTAATAATTACTTTAATCTTTATTATTATATCTTAATAGGCGCTAATAATTATGTATTAATTAATAAGATTAAGATATATCGTCTAGGATATAATAATATTATTATTAATATATAGGTTTACTTTAAGGCTATTAATAATATATACCTTAATTATTATTTTAATTATAATAGGTTTTTTATATAATATACTTTTAATAAAAATAGAAACTATTATATACTTACTTATTTTATATATTTTATATTTTATATTATTTAGTCCTTTATTTAAGATTAGAGATAATAGCTTAAAGAACTTTAAGTTAAGTATAATTTAAAATAATAATATATAATTAATTAATATTATTAAGTAGCTTATATTTATATATACCTTAAAGATTTTTAACTTAATTATAATACTAAGAGTAATATAATAAAAGTCTTAAAAAATGTAACTTAATCTTCTTAAATAGGTTATATTATTTAAGTTAATAAATATTCTTCTAATTATTTTAATATAATTAATAATTAATAATATATCTACCTTATTAATATTTATTAAGGTATACATTCCTAGATTTACCTACTTAATATATAAGTATTAGAATAGCTTATTTTTAGAGGTAAAAGCCTTTAAGTATTATCAATAAGAATAGAGTTTAATTAGATTTATAAAGTAGATATTAGAGTCTTAATTAAAGTTATTAGATAGGCTAGAGTTATTAGATTTATTATATTCCTAATTATTATTATTATATTCTTAGTCTTTATAGCTATTATAGTAGATATTATAACTTCTATTATAATTATCCTTAGGAATATCTTCTAGGTTTTTATCCACCTTATTATAGTAGACCTTTAGTTATAATAATAGCCCGCGGTTTTATTATTATTACCTCCCTTAATTATTGGAGTTATTATTTAACTTTAGTAGTAAACCTAATTACTCTAGATTTATAGGGCTAGCTATTAGTAGATAGCAGTCTAATAAAGGTAATAGACGCGGGGCGTTTAAGGCTTAATTTCCTACCTACTAGGATTAATCTTAATATTACCGCTTATATTAATTAGAGTAAGTATTATTCTAATAATTATTTAGATAATTAGAGTATTACTACTACTAGAAACTTGATTAATACTTATAAGATTAAGATCCTTAATAAGAGATATATTAATTATTCCTAATAAATTATTTATTTCTTAAATAAGAGATTTCCTTATTATTTAAGGTAGTAATATTCCTCTTATTATAATTAATATATATTTATTAATCCTACTTAAATTTATTTAAGTTATCTAGGAAGTCCTCTAACTTTATATTTACCTTAGGATAGTAGATATTATAATAGAGCTTAAAAGTAAGTTCATTATAAATTATATTAAATTAATTATTAATAAAGGTAAGGTTAATATCTTTAATTATTTATAAGATCTTTTAGATATATTTATATAACTCCTAATAGTTAAAGGTATTATAAAGTATATATCTCTTATATAATACTTAGTTAATAACAATATTAATAGGCTATTTAAATTAATTAATAAATATTTATTCTTATTTATTAATCTTATTACCTAGCTTTATAAGTCTCTTATTATTTTTAAATAACTTACTTAGCTATTATAATAAGATAATACCTTTTAAGTAGGTTTAGAGATTAATATAAATAAGCTTATTACCTTTAATACTTATTATATCTTAAGTATACTTAAGAAATAAGTAAATTTTATAAAAATATATCTCTTTAAGGGTATTTTTATTACTAGAGTATTAGAGGTAATAGATTTACCTTTATAAAGGGGGTTAAAGAAGCTAATATTACTAGGATTCTAGCGTATACCTCTATTTCTACTATTATTACTATTAAGCCTAGCGGGTCCTTAGGGGCCTTAGGGCCTAGAGGGTCTAAGTAACCTATCTCCTACTAGGTAAGTTACCTAATAAGCCTAAGTTTTAATAACTATAGCTTCCTAAATACTCTACTAAATTACTAGGTTATTAACGCTAGCTATATTTCTAGCTTTAGTTATATTAGTAGGGTAGGATCTAATAGACTTAATATAAATTACTTCCTTAATAGATTATAAAGTATCTTAGGAAGTGTTAAGAGTTAAGGTAACTAATATTATAAGGGCTATTAAGGTAGCTATTGATAAGGTAGCTATTATAAAGGATTCCTTAAGATACTATTAAATAATTATAATATCTTATATAAACTTAGTAATTATTATATATATAAATACTTAATTAATAGCCTAATTTAATAGCTAAGATAACTTATATTCTTTACTATCAATTAAGCTAATAAGTTTAATAAAGGAGGAGTAAAAATATTATCTATTCTCTCTTATAAAAAGTTAATATCTCTACTTAAGAGGCCTAAAATTATCTTTCATAAGAGATAAGATTATAAAATAGCTAATTTTATTAATAAGACTTAAGTATTAATATCTAGTCTTTATAATATTATATAATTAGAAGGTTAAGATAATTATTTTATAACTAATTAAAGAAGTTATAATAATAGGATATTAGTAATAATTGCCTTCTTAATAATAGTAAAATCTAGGTCTAGGAAGGTATACTACCTTTTATTAGGAGTACCTTAGAATAGTAAATAGTAAGGTAGAACTTAATATCTAAGGGGTAGATCTTAATATATTAGTATTAATCTAATACTAATAAGATTATAAGGTTATATTTATCCTAGTAGGCGGGTTTTCCCTATAACTCTAGGATCTAGACCTATAAATATTTTACTATAGGCGGGCTAATTTTAGTATTAGTAGGCTCTAGATCTTACCTAATAAGTAGTTAATTAATACTTATTAAGCTTAATATAGTATTACTACTATTAATACGTATATATATGTTTTATATAAGATAATAGATAGAGAAGCTAATTGTCTACGTAGTGAAAGCTAAATATACTAGAGTACTAAGATAAGGCTAGGCCTAATTAGGCTGTTAATAGCTAAAGTACGTATTAAGGACTAATAAGCTCTACCTCTCCCTTTAATAAGACTGTAAACCCTACTACTATTTAAGGTATATTAGCTAAGGAAGTTATCTATAATTATCCTATTAGACCTTCCCTACTACTACTAGCTATAAGTAAGAATATAGGCTTTACTAAAATATAGTATATTAAGCTTTATAAAATAATTATTAGTATTATATTCTATTTATTAGCTTTAAATCCTATTAGGAATCTAATAGTAAATATAGAGAATAATAGTATACTAAAATTTAATCTTAATAATATTAACTACTTTAACCTATTTTATAATAATAAGTCCTTTAATACTACCTTTACTATTAAGTATACTAGAAAGGTAATATATTTCTATAATATATATATATTTATTAACTAGATTAAGGATATTATTTATATAAAAGGTAATATTATTTATTAAAACCTTTAATTATATCTTTAAGGAATAGTATTAAGTTAGTATCCCTTAGAGCTTAGAGAAAGTAATAAGTATCTTATTACTTATAATATTAATAAATAGTATTATCTATTAATATTATATTAGAAGATACCTTATAATATTAATATTAATATTAATACTCTTATTTATAAGAAGTATACTTTATAAGATACTTTATAAGATACTTTATAATACTATAAATTATATAAATTATATAAATTTACTTAGATTATAATAAGAGTTATCTAATATATAAAGCTAGGTATAATTAAGGATTATATCTTACTTATTTAATATAACCTTAATATAGAATTTTAATATAATATTTTAAAGCCTAGTAAAGCTATTAATTATAATAACTTTCTTATATTATTAGATAAGAGGAAGTATTAATAATAAAATTATATATCTTATTATATAAGACCTTAATAATAGTAATAATATAATAGATATTAATCTTAATTTCTAGCTTAATAAAGATAGTTATATAAGTAGTTATAATAGCCTTTTCCTTAATATTAAATTTATTAAAGTAATAATAATATCTATTATAATAATTAATACTAGAAGTCTTTAATAGACTATTAATCCTATTATTTAAATTAATATTAAAATTAAAATACCTAAAGTATAATAATTTATAAGCTACTAATATAACTAATTAGGCTATAAATTATAGCTCTAATAAATATATCTAATTCTTAATTTAATAGATAGCCCTAATAAGGTCCTTAATACCCTTAGATTTAGAATTAATAAGGCTGATTTTTATTTAGGTTAAGGGGTAATTAATAATACTATTAGAAGCCTTAATAGGCTTACTAAGCATTTATAAAATATTTTAAGAATTAATCTCCTTAGAACCTATAGGGATATAAGTAAGAAACCTATAATATATTACTAGTATAACCTTATAAAAGCTTTAATTAGTATTAAGAAGAAGGTATATCTAATTAATATATAAATAAACCTTTCTAATCCTATTAAGTATTATTTATAGAAGACTTTATTTAATAATTACTTTATAACTACCTTTATCTTATCTCCTAATTATAAATACTAATAATATTATTATAAGTTTATATTAAAAAATAAGCTATTTACCTACTTATATAATTAATATTAGAAGATTAATAATCCTATATTATTAAAGTCTTTATTAATAAGGACCTTATTAATAATAATAACTATTAATATATTAAATCTTATTAATAACCTAGTAATTATATACTCTTTAATAGAGGTAGTCTAAGGAATAGGTTACGTATTTAAGAACTACTATTATATTATTACTTCTATTAGATAGATAGCTAGTAGTAATAATATTAAGATATACTCTAATCTAAGATATATAATATTAATTTTAAATTTTACCTTTATACTTATAAGTATTAAAATTAGAGTAATATTTATAAGTATCTTAATTAGAGGCCTTAATTTTAAATTATATTATTTAAATAAATTTACTACTATTACCTTCTACCTTAAGGGTAGAGTTAATAATAAGTAGCTAGCTATTACTTAAATTACCTAAGAAGTTTATATTATAAATAACTTAAAGGCTAATATACTTATAAGAGTAAATATTCTTACTCCTAAAAGTATAACATTAGACTTTATTAAGTAGTAAATTACTATTAATAGCTATTGGGATAATATTATCTTAATAAGTAATTATATATATTTTACCCTAATAAAATATATTATCAAGAGTAAAGTTAAATTATAATCCCTACTTAATCTACTTTATTTATACCTATAATATATAATAGTTTATTCCTAGATAATAAGGACCTCCTCTTTAAACTTAATTATAGCCTTAACCTTAATTATATAAGTAAAGTATTTACTTATATTATTAATACCTCCCTTAAGTAAGTCTTTATAAAGAATAATATATATATAATTATAATTATTCCTAGGAAGATAAGATTAGAAATAATAAAAGAGTTTAATAATAATAAATACTTCCTAGTAGATACTTAATACGCTAGCCTTACTACTATTAAATAGCGTAATATATAGAAAGGTAGATTAATTAAGGTAATTAGAGTAGCTACTATAATAGTAATAATAATTATAATAGGAAGTCTATAAAAGGCTTTTATAATACCTATTAAAGGCCTTAATTAAAACCCTTTAATAGATATAATTAATTATAGTCTTAAGTATATAATATCTAATAGGATTAAGGTATATATAGAGCCTTATATAATAAAATTATTATTAAATATTATTAATTTATATTATAATCTCTTTATTAATTAAGGTAATATAATTAATATACTTAAAGATTATTAGATATTAATTCTATTAAAGCCTAATATAATATTTAAGCTTATATAAGTATATCTACTTAGGTAAAAGGATAAAGATATTATTAATAAGATATTTAATAAATTATAAGCCTAGGATAAGCTTATTTAAATAGAGTTAATTAAACTTAGTTACCCTTGTTTAATTAAAATAATATAATACTTTTAATTACTAAAAAGGTTAAGTTATTATTAATATATAGGAGCTTAATAAGATTATAGATAGTAATACTTACCTACTACTATTATAAGCTAATATAATAGCCCTAGTCTAGGAGTATTAATACATTATTATTATTATTAATACTATTAAGTAGTTTTATTAGTTTTATATATAAAATAAAGATTATTATAAGTTTATAATTATAAGTTATTATAATTAAGAATAATCTTTTATAATCCTTATAAGCTATAAGGGCTTACCTTTATATATTTAATATTAGATTAATATTAGACTTTAATTATACTAGGGCTTTATAAAAGCTAATGATAATAATATTATTATTTACTCTTATACCTTATAAGAGTATATTAGATACTTATATAAGATCTTTAAGTTTTTTTATTAGAAGTATATTAATTTATCCCTTATAAAATTATATATTAACTATCCCTTAATAATATTACTTAATTAATATATTAATAGCTTAAGAATATTTATTATTAAAGAGAAGATTACTACTATTATAATAATATAATTTCTATAAAACCTTAGAGATCTTAAGATATTCTTTAATCTTATAAGTTAACTTTACTCTTCTATTAAATAGTATACCTAATAGGTAGACCTATTATAAAAGTAGAAGATTATACTTAATAAAGGCCTTAATATAAGTATAAAAGGCCTTATATAAAAGAGATATATTATACGCGTTGTTTTCTATAAACTTATATTAGAAGAACTACTTATATTTTATAACTTATAAAAGGCTTTTAAAATACTATATTTCCTAATCTATTATAATTATAATAGAGTATTATATATAAATCTTAATACTTTTAAGGTAATTAATTTAATAGTTATAATATATTATATAAAAGGAGATCCTATTTTATTAAAACCTTTTATAAGGATTAATATATAATTAATTATATTTTTTAGTAGATACCTTAATAATATTAAATAAAACTATTAGCTAATTAAACTAAAAGTAATAAGAATTATCTAAGTTATAAAGAAAATTAGGTATATAATTTAATTTAACTTAAAGCCTCTTATTATAATATATATAGATTACTTAGTAGCTATTCTTATATCTAGGTAAACTACGCTAAATATTACTAGTATTAATAAGCTAAATTTATAATTAATTAGAACTTCTTAATACTTATTATTATTTAATTTAAAATTATATTATAAGGCTAATAAATCTAATATTATATTAGATATATTATTAAGATTATATATTACTATTATAAATATATTAAGTTTAATTAAGAGTATATTTAATATCCTTTATAATAGCTTAAATAGGATTATAGAAGCCTTTAATTAAGAAGCTATTATTAATTTAATTAAAGATCTTAATATTACTATATATTATATAATATTAATAGATATAATAGATAAATTTAAGTTTAAGCTATAAATAGTATATAAGGCTAATAATTAATAAAAGAAAATCTTAAATATATTAAAGCCTTTAATAGGTAATAAGCTTATTAAAGTAGATGATAATAGTATCCTAATAATTATTAAGTATATTAAATTAGGAGTAGCTTTTATCCTTTATAATAACTATACCTATTATATTAATAGTAAAGGTAAGTATAAGTTATATATACTTACCTTAATAAAATAAGAGCTATTTAAATAGGCTTATAATTTATTAAGTTATAGTAGTTACTACTAGTATTATAATTAACTATCTTATTTAATATATATATAATATTTAGTAAAGAATCTAAGGATATATATTACCTATTATCCTTAATATTAATTAAATTAAATATAATAATATCTATCTTATAATACTTAAGTCTTTATATTAATCCTATTAATATTATTTTATACTATTATTATAGACTTTATTATTTCCTTATTAATAATTTTAATTAGAATGAACTACCTCTTTACTATTATATATAAATTCTCTAAGAAGGTCCTTCTTTTATTAGGCTTAAATATATAAAAAGTCCTTAAATAGGTTAAAGTTATATTTTAAGAATTATTATCTTATAATTAAGATATCTTATAAAGTATTATTAGTAATAAAGACTCTTAATTTATATTAGACTTCTAATAAGAAGGCTTTAAATATCTTAATATAAAGTTTCTTATAACTATTATATATTATTTATAGATAGATAGCTAGAGTAAGTATATAAATTAAATAATTAAAATTATTATAAGATTTTACTTAATAAGTAATCCTAATAGATAGAGTAAGTAATACCTTATATTATTATATATCTAAGTTATATTAAATAACTTATCTACTATTATAGGCTTTACTCCTAATAACCTTTACTATAGGTTTAAAGTAAATAATATTATAGATATACTAGCTACTAATATACTTATAAAAGCCTTTAATAAGCTACGTCTTATAAAATATAAGGAAGTAAAGGATTATTTAATTTTTATTAATATTATAATAAAAGCTTATTATAATAATAAATATAAGGAGTTTAATATTAAAGTTAATAGTAAAGTCTTCTTATATTTATATTAAGGTTATAAAATCCTAGGAGTTTCTAACTATAAACTATTATAATAGTATATTAGATTATTCTAAGTCTTTTATAAAGTTAGCTTATTTATTTATAAGTTAGAGCTTCTATTAATTATAAAGATCTAACTAGTAATATCTATTATTTAGTTAGAGCCTAAGATAGTAGACTTAAATCTTTATAAAAGGATATTTAATTAGTAGCTACCTCCTATTATAACTAAAGATAGTATAGAGTTTAAGGATAAGTATAAGATTAAAATATTAATAGATAAATAGGTTTCTAGAGGAAAGATATAATACCCTATTAAGTAAGTAAGATATAACAATTAGGATAACATGTAGTATAACCTCGTGGATCTAAGTAAGTTAGGTGCCTTAGTAAGGCTTATAAGGATTAGTAACCCTTAAGGATATTATAACGTTGGAATTAAGGGCATTAATAGTAATATCTATAATATACTTTAGTATTTTAGTGTTTTAATAGATCCCTTATAATAAATTTTACTTTAAGTATAATATATCTAAGCGTCTTTATTACTAACGTACCTTTACTACTAGCCTACTATAGACTATCCGCCTCGAGTTAGTACTTTGAACTCGAGTTAGGTACCTGACTCGAGTCTTAGTAAGTTAATACTAATAGTTAGAATCGAGTATTCGAGTTAATATTAAAAGTAGGTACTAAGTATTTAAGTTAATACCTAACTAGGAATCGAGTATTAACTTAAGTAACCTGACTTGAATCACTAAGATTAATAAGACTATTAGTTATTATAAATTTTAATTATACTTCTAATATATTTAGTACTATTCCCTAGGTAATATAAAAAGGTAATATATATTCTTAAGAATTAATTAGAGATTAGATTAATAAGACTAATATATATAATATATTACTGAAAATAGTACTATTTTTAGTATTATTTCCTAGGTAATATAAAAGGGTAATATATATTCTTAAGAATTTAATAGATAAATTAAATTAATAAGACTAACATATATAATTTCTTCACTAAAAATAGTACTACTTTTAGTATTAATAATACTATTTTTAGTACTGTTTATAATAATATTACTAATATTTTTAATATTATTTCTAGGTAATGCAAAAAGGTAATATATATTCCCTAGAATAGGAAATATAGATTAGTAATAAAAATTTAGGCCTAAATTTTTTTCTAAAAATAAATTAATATTTTACTATTCTTAGGACTTTTTTTTTAGCCCTTACTAATAGTTAGTACCTTGGCGATTTGAGTTAACTCGACCCGACTCGCTAAGGAATCAAGAGGTTTTCAAGTCAGTACCTAAAGTAGGTACTAAGTATTCGAGTTAATATTAAAAGTTAGTATCGAATCCTAGCTCGATGGTTAGTCTAGCCTATTAATAAGGATACTAGTCTTATTTATTTTTATAGATATATTCATATAGATGTAGTAACTACTAATACTTTACTTAGTATTATAGAAGCCTTCTACTACTAGCCTAATAGGCCTTATAAAGACTTCTTCTCTACTAGCTAATTAATTAATACTTATATAACTAGATAATACTTATTATTTAAAGGTTAATTAAATATATATACTTTATTACTTAATAGCTAGTAATAATATTATCATTATAATAAAGATAGGTTTTAAAAAGAGTTTAATCTTTTACCCCTTACCTCTTCTTTAATAAGATAATATTACTATTATTATTTATCCTCTTAATATATTAAAGCTTAATAAATATATTAAAATTATTTAATTATTTTAAATAAAGTCCTTTATCCTTTATCCTTAATTATAATATTGATAAATAATAAATATTTTACAATATTATTAATAATTATTATATATTTATACTTATTAATCCTAAGATTTTATTATTATCCTTAATTTTTAATATATTATAATAAGGAATAATAGTTTTATCTTATCTCTCTCTCTTCTTATTATTAATAAAATATATATAATTTAAAAATAAGATAAAGGCTTTTAAAAGGTATATAATAAATTATATATTATAAGAGCTTTAACTAAGGAGATGTTATAATTTAAGATATTAATAATATTAGATCTAACTTTATTAAATTATTATATAAAGTAAATTAATTTTAAAGATAAAAAAATAATATTCATTAAGATACTTCTTAATTATAAAGATACTAGAAAATACCTATAAAAGTCCAGATTTTTACGTAGGTAATTCATATCTACTACCTAGCGATCGTAAGTCTTAGCGTACTTAGATATAGGATTTAGGTATGTAATCTAATGGAATTAGTTATATCTTTATCGCTAACAGGCCGATTGATGTCATTTTGGGGTGTATGTACTCCGTAGGCCTATGCGTATCAATTGCACGATTTGGATATATATTATAATGAGTAGGCGTTGATTGGTTAATATATTAAGGTATACTTAACATCTTAGCATAGTTATATCACTCGGATTTCAGTTATAAACTTATATTCCTAGATATATCTTTTATACTAATAGATAGTATAATATAATTTTTATATTATTAGATAGTAATAGTAAAGGCGTATCTTTTAGTATTAATTAATTAAAATTATATACGTAGGTATATATATATATATAATATGTAAAAAAGTCGAGTTTTAATATTCATACTAAGCTAAAAGTAGTTAGATAGTAGTACTTCTCTAGTAATATATTAACTGAATCTATTCAGGATCCTAAAATCCGGATATTCTATTATAGTAAAGAGATATCTCTTAATATAAAAATCCTTTAATAGAAAGTATAATTATTTAAAGACCTTTTATTCTTTATATAAAAATTAAGTAAGCTCTAGAATTAATAAGATTATTATTTATATAAATAATATTACTATTAATAGAAGGTTAAGAGATAATTTAATCTATTAATTTATTAAAAATAGATAGTAAAAAGTAAAGATAAGGAGACTTATTAAGAATTATAATAATAAGGTAAATAAAGAAGAATCAAAATATCTTTATAATATCTTTAAGGGCCTAGAATCTTATACTTAAATCTTTATAATTATTAATACTTTTAATATAAAGATTAATAATTTAAATATTATTCTTATTATCTAATACTAGCTACTTAAAGGGGATAACCCTCTAATAAGCTTCTAATAATAAGTAGGATATATTATATATAATCTTAATTAATATAAAACCTCTATTTAATCTATTAAATTATAAATATATAAGCTATTCTTTAATTAAAGAGGTAATATTATTAATACTTAATATTATAATAAGTTATTAAGAGATATCTAAAATTTAATTAATAAGCTAAGGAGTAGATATATTTATAAGGAATAATTAATATTCTTTTATAAAATTAAAGGCTCTACTTTAAGATATTTATATTATTATAATAAATATAATATTATTAACTTTAAAAGAACCTTTAAATTATATAGTCCTCTTAATAATATAATACTACTAATAAGAATAGATAATATATACTCTTAACTATTTAAATAGAGGAGGAGTAAATATAAAGAGCTCTTCTTATATAATACTATTTATAATATTATAAAGGTAGATATCTTCCTTAATAAGAAGATTATAAATAATACAGCTCTTATATAAATATTATTATTATACCTAAGGTAATAACTTTAATATATATTATATAAGCTAGGATCTAGAATAGATATAATAATATAAATAATTACTCCTAAAATTAATATAATTTTAAATACCTAAGATATATAAGATACATAATTAAATTAATCTTAATAGAGCTAGGAAGATTATATAAATAAAGGTATTAATTAATAAGGTAAAGAAGGAGGTTATAACCTAGATTATACTTAATTATATAATTAAGAAGAGATAGGAGGTAGATATAAAGAAAATTATAAATAAAGAATTAAAATTAATATAGAAATATTAAGGTATAAGGATATAATAAGTCTTATAATTTAATAAGAAGATGAAGTTAAATAATAATACTAATTTATAATTAAATATTATAAGTTATATCCTATTAAGGGAGATATATTTCAATAGTTTAAGGGTTAATAATAAGTTAAATAAGGAAGTAAGATATTAAGTAATTAAGAAAAGTATATTATAATTTACTTATATTATAATATATAATATTTATAGTATTAAGGAATAAGACTAGTAATAAGAGGAATTATAGTTAAAAATATATTATAATATAATTTTTTAATTAAAACCTTTTAACTTTATATACCTTTTTCTATTATTAGTTAAATTATTATAAATATATTAAATTCAAAGTTAAGTTTAAAAGGTTAAAGGTAAATAATAAGCTTATAAGAAGATATATAAAGGTTTATATAATATTTATTATTTAAGTAAGGTATCCTTTACTTTATAATCTATTATAAATAAGAGGATATAATACTTAAATAAAGTTAATTACTAGGAAATAATATTTAAATATATATATATATTTAAAAGTCTTAATTTTTAAAATTATAATAAATAGCTATCATTTATAAAATAATAATCTATAGTTCTAAAGAGAAGTTTATATATAATAAGGTATAATATTAAAGATATATTAAGGGTAATCTTTCTTTTTAATATTATAAAAAGCTAACTTAAATAGATAATATAAAGTAGAGAAGTATAAAAAGGCTTAATTTAATACTAGCTTAATAATAAAGATATATAAAGGAAGATCATTTATATATAAATATTAATATATAAATATAAAATAGTATAACTTATAACTATAATATTATTTAATAAATATATTACCTTATAATTAATATAAAAAAGTAGAGATTAATATTTAATTACTTTTATTTAATCTTTTAAAGAATAAAGCTTATACTCTCTATTATTAATTAAGAGCTTATAAGTATTCCTATTATAAACTTAAGGATATATATTAATATTAAAGGTATAAAAAAGTATATAAACCTTTTTATTACTACCTAAGTATTTTATATTATCTATATATAAGCTAATATTATTATATTATAAGGTGGATTTTCGCTTATTAAAGATTTAAATAAGGATTTATATTTATTATAATCTTATTATATCCTTTACCTTTATTATAAAGCCTTTTATCCTAAACCCCTTATTATTAAAGCCTCCTATATTATTCCTTAATAATATACAATTAGGATATTTACTATTAATATTAATTCTATAATTAGGAGGACTATTAAGGAGTAATATACCTAAGAATCCTTATAGTATTAAAAATTAAAGGTTATATAAATAATATAAGAAGATTAAGACTAAGGCTTAAAATATTATAAAATATATATAAAAGGTAAATCTTAACTTATATTAATTATTAAATTATATAAGAGAGGATATAATAAGATTAGGTAAGATTAAATAATAGGGATTACTATTTAAGCTTTATAAGGAAAATAAGATACTACTTAATACTCTATTAATTAATAAAATAAATAAGGTTCCTAATAGTAATCTCTTTACTATAATAGAATATCTAGATATTAGGATCCTAAATGTAAGCGAGCTAATATACTTTAAGATAAATCTTATAGGTTTCTATTTAGGCCTTACTACCTTAGTATAAATGTTAAAACTTAACTCTATTTATATATTACTACTATATATATACCTAGGTATATAATATTATTCTATTAAGATGAAAAGATATATATTACTTAGTAGTAGTTACTACTTTATAAACTTTTAAAATTAGGTAAATAGTATAGAAGTTAAATATATATTTGATAAATATACCTATAGAATTCCTATTTCTTAGCGTATTTTCTTTATATTTACTTCCTATTTAAATACTTTCTAATCTTATTATTATTCTTATATATAGTTTATAAATATCTACGCCCCCTTAGATAATTAATATCTTATCTATTATACTACCTATCTTTAAAACCTTTAGTACTAGCCTTCCCTTATAAAGTAGAGCTTATCTACCTCTATCCTATTATTTATAAAATAGTTAGTACTTATTAATCTTAATCCTAATATATTTAATAATAAATATAAGATAACCTATTAAAGTAAAGGGATAGGATATAAGTAGTTAAAAAGAATTATAATATATACTTAGACTATTAATACCTTATAAGGATAGAATATAATTAATACTTTAATAGCTATTATACTATATTTAATAGCTTAACTATTCTAGGACTTTTAATATAATTCTTACCTTTATAGTTATATTATAGTTTAGTAACCTATTCCCCCTATTAATCTTATTATTTAAGTAGTTATTCCCCCCTAAGACTTTTAATAATTAAGTCCCTTTATTATAAAAGATATAATAGATAAAATTACTTCCTAGCCTCTCTTTATATATAATTTATATACTTTATATAGGTATACTTACTAGGAGTATATAATAGAGGATTTAAATAAGGATTAGCCTACGTAGTAATAAGGCTTATACTAATAGTAAAATAATATAAATAGTAATTAAATATTAGGTATAAAATATTTATTATATAAGGATCTTAATATAGTAAAAAATACCTAACTTTATATAGTATATAAATCCTTTAAGAATGTATCTAATAAATACTTATATTATAATATATAGTCTTAGGAGGATAAGTAAAGGTAGGATAATTAATAGTTATATTATAGTAATAGTAAGAATAATTAGATATCCCCTAATTAATTATATATATTAATAGATATAGATTTATTATTAAATAGACCTAGAAAAGATAAGGAGCTTAAGGTAAGAGATATTAATATATTAATTTATAAGATAGATATTATTTAAGTAGATAAATAAATAATATATAAAAGGATTACTTATAATAAGGAATTTCTTAATAATATTACTAGTTATAGTAATGACCTCTTATTTATTAATAAAGGTATTAATAATATTAATTATTATATTAATTATTATATTAATTATATTACCTTGTATATCTAAGAGTCTATCTATTATTTAATAGGGCCTCTTATACCTAATAATAGCTTAAGACTAAAGTTCGCTTAGATATATATTTTAGATAATATATAAGATTAACTTAATACTTATTAATATTATTTTAATAACTTAAATTAATATATACTTACTCTTAATTAATATTATTTATATTTTATTAATCCTTATATATAAGGCTTTAAAAACTATTATAATTACCTTTAAGAAGATTAAGAATAATATCCTATTAAGATAATAAGTATATATATTTAATAATTAAATCCTAGATATTAAGATTATAATATTTATAATTATCCTATATTTATAAAGGTTACTTATATTATAATAATATTAATTAATATATTAAGAGGTTAAATTAAGTATAATATTTATATTTATATTAAGGAGGAAGGTCTTATATTAATATTAAATTAATATCTATCTTATATAATATTATAATATCCTTTATTATTCCTATTTAATAAGTAATTATAATATAACTAGAAAATACCTATAAAAATCCAGATTTTTATGTACGTTAGGTAATTCACCTTTACTACCTAGTAATTATAAGTCTTAGCGTAGTTGGTATATGGATTTAGGTATATAAACTCCTAGAATTAGTTATATCTTTATAGCTAATAGACCGATTAACGTTATTTCGGGGTATATATACTCCGTAGGCCTATACGTATTATATACGTAATTTAGATATATATTATAATAAGTAGACGTTAATTAGTTAGTAGGTAAGAGGTATAGGTATAGCGGGTAAATCAGGGCTAAGATATATAGATTTAGTAGGTAAACTTATAGAATTAGTTATATCTTTGTCGCTAATATACTAATTAACGTCATTTTAGGATATATATACTCCGTAGGCCTATACGCATCATTTACACGACTTGGATATATATTATAATAAGTGGACGTTGATAAGTTAGTATAATAATAGACTTAGGTATACATCAGCAATTCAGGAAGTCGGCCCTAGCGGCTCTAGCAGGCCGTAGGGAGAGACTTATGCTTAGACCAGCTCGTACTAGCCCTAATAGGAAATTTATAAATACTACGTTATATATTACTAATTAAATAACGAAATAGGCTAGTTTCAAAGTTTAAGCTAAAATGGATTAATACTCGCTAAGTTATTAGCTCCTAAACTCAAAAGTTTTTTTCCCTTAATTTAAAACTTTCGAGTTTAGGAGCTAATAACTTAGCGAGTTTTAGTCTAGTTTAGCTTAAACTTTAAAGCTAGCCTATTTAGTTATTTAATTAGTAATATATAACGTAGTATTTATAAATTTCCTATTAGGGCTAGCACGAGCTGGTCTAAGTATAAGTCTCTCCCCACGGGCTGCTAGAGCCGCTAGGGCTGACTTCCTGAATTACCGATGTATTAGTAACGTCTTAGCAACGTCTTAGTAACGTCTTATCACACGGATTTTAGTTAGTAACTTACGTTTATAGATATATCTTTTATATTAATAAATAATATAATATAATTTTTATAGCGTTAAATACTAATAATATATATATATCTTTTAGTATTAACTAATTAAATCATATACGCGGGTATATATATAGAAGTAATATATAAAAAAGTCGAGTTTTAATATTTATACTAATCTAGAAGTAGTTAAATAGGGGTACTTCTCTAGTAATATATTAGCTAAATCCATTCAGGATCCTAATTATTAGATATTCTATTATAATAAAGAGATTATATCCTATTAATTAGATAATTACTTATTAATAACTATTTATTATATATATCTTAATATAATTATACTATTAAGATATTATCTTATTATAATATAATTCTATTTAATAATAATCTAGAATAGGAGGAAGGTTATAATCCTAAATAAGAAGAAGGTCTAAATAATATAATATCCTAAAAAAATATAATAGGTTTATATAATTAATATAGCGTTAATTTTATATTAAATAGATATAAGTAATTAAGACTTTATAATTCCTTTTAATAGATTTTAGGTTAATTTAACCTAATTTAACCTAATTTAATACTTTCTAGCTTATTCTTATATAGGCCTTACCTACCTTTAATTATATCTTATTTATTAATTCTAATCTAGATACGTAATAGTTTCTTTAATTATATAATATATATAGGATATCTATTTAATTATTAGGTTATAGATACCTAGGCTTTTATTAAGCTAAATAACCTTAATTAATATTAATAGAATTAATAAACTATTAAAGCTAATTACTACTTAGGGCTTATAAATAAGCTAAGTATTAATCTTAATATATCTCTTAATAATATTAATTCTAAGGTAATAATACTCCTAATAATAATACTAGGTGATTTATATTATATAAAGGTAAAGATATAAGATATTATAATAATTATTTATAAGAGAGGTAAATTTAAATATTCTATAACCTTTATTTATAACTTAAAGTAGCTTAATATCCTTAGCTTATTAATAGATAATTGAATATAAGAGTACTATTATAAATTAATTATATATATTTTTAAATAAAAGCTTAATAAGCTATTAGAGGACCTTTTTATTAATATATACTTAATATAAAGATTAATATTACCTATTATTTTAATATTAAGTTCTAGAAGCGTAGTCTTCCTTATACTTATATTTTATTAATTATATAAGAAGAGGATTAAGTTAGTATTATCTAAGATATTAATAATATTATTTAAGTATATATATTATTAAAAATAGATAATAAGGAGTTATATAATTATATCTTATATCTTATAATATATAATATATAATTATTATATTAGATAGCCTAGTAATATATATTATAATAAAGAGAAGAAGTATTATAATAAAGCCTTTTTAAAAGCCTTTTATAAAGAGACCTCCTTTACTTCTAATAAGGGCTATCCCTTTTATAAATTTTTATATAAATAACTTATTCCTCATATTAATATTAATAATTAATAGGTTATCTCCTATAATTTATACTTATTAAAGAAATATAATATATACCTTAATATTAAAATTTATAATTTTATTAAGTTAGTCTTCTATTTATATAAATATATTTATAAGGGTCTTAATTATATTAATATTATATTTATTAAATGATATACGTGTTATAAGGATAATCCTACTCCTTCTAATAGGCCTAGATAGTAAGGTAAATTAATAGATAAGATCTGAGAATTAAGTTTAACTTAATAGATTTAGTCTATTAAGGTTATATAAAAGATAATCTTATTTAATATAAATATTATAAAGTTATATATAAAGTATTTATAGATTTATTTATTAATTTAATAATATATCCTTTTTAAACTAATTAATAATAGGATGGCTAATAAAGTTATTAGGTAGAAGATTATTGATAATAAGAAATTATATAAGACTATCCTAATAATATACTTTAATATAAAATATATTATTAAAGAAGCTTGTATTAACTATTAATTATTATTATTTAAGAAGGATAATAGTTAGCTATTTAAAGTTATAAAAGATTTATTAAATTATTTATATATTACCTTTCTTAAGTAATTTATATAAAATAAGGATAAGAAATAGTAGAAGACTTATAAAAGGGATAAAGCTTTAAGTATATTTATTTTATTAGCTTTAAGATTAAGGATTTATATTATTATTAATTACTTTTATATTATTAAAAGGGCGCTATTTTATTTATAGATTTATATACTATTAATAGTTATCTTATAAAATAGAAGGAAGCTTATATAAAGCTTAATCTAATTAAAAATAATAGATATATTAATAAGGTCCTTAATAAGGATAAGGATTTATAAGATAAATATATCTTATATTAAATATTTATAATAGTACTATTAGACCTCTAACTTATAAATACCCTTATATTATAAAATAAATATAAAAAATATATTTTAAATAATTATTTATATATTTTATAATAAGATTTTCCTTTCCTTTTAATATTAGCTAGTTAGTAAATATTATATATTAAATAATATATCCTTTACTTAATTAATATTTAATTAGGGTATACCTTTATTCTTAAGTTTATTAAGGACCTTATTTAATATAACCTTCCTACTCTTATTATTAATTTTAATAGGTTTAATAATATTTTTAATAAGCTGTTATATAAGGAAATATTATATTATATTACCCCTAGTAAAGTAAAACTCGTTTAGAATAAACTTAATCCTAATTAATATAATATTGTTAATTAGATTATAACTATAATTATTATTAATAAAAATAATAAAAATAATACTCCTAATATCCTATTCTTTCTTAATAAGATTAAGGGTACTAATAAGATAATAATATGAAATACTATTATATAAAAGCTATATTCTAAGTAAAAAGCTACTTTAATAATAATATCTTCTAATATTATATTAATATTCCTTTAAAATAATTATATTATATATTTATAATTTAAGATACTCTTAGATTTTAATACTACCTCCTTATATAATATTAAGAAAGGGATAAACCTTATAAAGCTTATTAAGAGAGCTTATATTATCTTTTAAAATAAGTTACTTATATAAAGTAGATATAATATAAAAGCTATTAATTAACATCTTTAAGATATCTATAATAATAAGGGAGTATAATTTAAGGACAAAGTAGTCTACTTATAAGGATAGTACGTAATAATATAACTAATAAGTAGCTTAGATAGTATATATATTAAACTCTCTATTCTATAAGTATTAAGACTAATTACTAGCCTCCCTTTTAAGGGGATTCCCTTATTTATATATTAGGAAAAGGGGTAGCGCGGTACTATTATAACGCTATAATATAGCGCCTAAGCCACGTTACTAATTAGTCCTTATACTACTTTTATAATAATTTCTAATAAATATTATTAATAGTAGTAGGAGGATTAATTAAATAAATTATTAATATATATATTAAAAAGGCTAAGTTCTAATTAAATATTAATTAGTCAGATTTAATTATTAATAAATAACTTAATAACTCTAACTTAATTAATAATATATACATTGATATAAAGTAGTTTATAGATAATCTTCTTATTATTAATATTAACAATAGTATTATAAAGAGTACTATTATTAATAAAGATATTATATTTTAGGAATATAAGTATATTCCTAATAATATAATTAATTAAAAAGATATATAATAATTTAAGTAATACTAATTATCCTTTTTTAAGATAATATTTATTTATATAAACTATTCTTACTATTATTAATAGTAAGATTATAACGCGTATACTTAGTAACCTTATAACCTATTAAAGTTATAATTATACAACTTTTAAAGAAGATAATAAATTATTTCTTATTAAATATTTTAATATATTTTATAAGGCCTTCTTACTATCCTATAAGCCACATATTAAGCTACGTATATTAATTATATTATTAAAGAACCTTAATTTATTATAACTTTATAATAAGACCTAATTAATAATAATATAATATTATAGGTATATCTTTAGGGGGGAGATAATAGGTAGGACTTATAATAGTAAGATATTATTATAACTTAAGATACTACTATAATTTAAAGAAAACAATAAATAGATCCTTACCCCCTTTATATATAAATAATATCTAATTAGATT
>JAABUL010001576.1_pt1 | contig 42328 bp, 50 predicted proteins | sample 5559151 | NCBI WGS metagenome assembly JAABUL01 (sample SAMN10711876, study PRJNA513368) | rock metagenome | isolation source: Antarctica rocks | place: Antarctica: Victoria Land, Pudding Butte sud | reverse complement strand
CCTAGTCGCGTTAGCTAATTACGTACAAAGCTATAAGTTAGCTAATCCGCGACTAGGGTTTGCTTATCTAGCGTCCGCCACTCGCAATTAGCCGTAACCTTTAATAAGCTAGGCCCGATTAGGCCTAGCTTACCCGTTCCGCATTTTAGGGATTATAGATCGCGACGACGTATATAGCTACCTCTAATGGAATAGACCCGAGTTATCGCTATATAATAGGCACTCTACTACTCCTTTTGATCTAGTATCACGCCGGTGACTTATAGTATATAGTCCTTACGTTGTAGAGCTAATTACATTCACTTTTAATTCCATGTCCTTTTGGGTCGACTTAGTCCGCCGTAGACCGTGCTCAATCGAAGCGCGGGAAAATGTAAACGTCACGTCTTCAACCTTAGGCCCTCACTCTCACAGCTCTGTTCAGCCAAGCGAGCAGAACTAACACGCAGCGCGTTCGTTTTATTACCGTACCTCTACCGCATCATCTACGCATCACCACTACATGGATCTCGCGTTTGGCTTGCTCGACTTGCTTGCAAGCTTGGTACCAGAGTGGGCTGAACTATGCTACTGTTCCTCGGACACGCACCGAGTGACTTCGACGCCATCCTTGTTCTTGTCAGCTAGGGACCGAGGTTACGGGAGTGGGCAAGACTTACCGGTATACCGTTGGGCTCGAAGCTGTTGACGAGCTGGCTCTCATACACGAGATTCGGGTTGCCCACTCTGGTCTCATCAAGCTTCTCCTGGCCCACCCTTGTCTTGTACTGGTTTGCAGTGTGATCCTCGAATCGTGTGTCGACACCATTGACGGCATTGCTCTTGTTTTTCTGCCTCTTTTGATCACAGGAGCTTCGCACATACTCCAAGTATGGTGGATTGCCAGGGTGGACCACGTTGTCCGCCAGTAGTACGGAGCCTGGTGTGATCAGTCGGAGCTCCTCGCAGAGCTTCAAGTCTGTGGTGTACGCGGGTTTGTAATGGTCGAGGAACATCATATCGATGCGCTGAAGCTGACCAGAGGAGTGCAGTCGTTTGATCGAGGCATCGCTTGGTCCGACCACCACCTTCACAACATCACTGAGACCCGCGAGGTCTGCTAAGGATGAAATGACGGCGGCGAATTCCGGGTTCCGCTCAAGACTCCAATACCGCTTCCCACCAGCATCTCGAACAGCAGCACCAAACAGAACGCATGAGTACCCTACGTAACCACCGAGCTCCACCATTGTTTGAGGCTTGCGTTCCTTGATGAGGTCTGTCACAATCCTCCCCTTGTCCTCTCCTACGTTCATCAAGTATTTTTTGCTTCTGGCATACTCGTCTATGGTCGCAAGGACCCTCTCCGGATTTCCACGAATCTCTTCGATGTTTGGATGGCCATGTACGAAATGGAGAAGCTCAATTTCTCGTCCATCATCAAACTATTGGAATTAGAGTCGTCTCGCAGCACGAAATCTTGACTTACAAACACTTCCTCTTGCTTTTGGTAGGACTTTGTGGGATCAAACTCGCTTGCGCCCATATTTGCTCTCTGTTGTTTGTGTGTTTTATCGGGGATTGAGCAAGTCAACATCACTCTTCCGACTTGGAAACAATTTTTGACATCTGCGCACCCCGGATCCTGCGACTTCGCGCTAGGGAGCTCGCCTTGCAGCTTTCGTGCTGCTCTCCACAGCTGCATTGGTCAATCGGCTGATCTTTACCGTGGTGTGATTGGCGCAATGTGGGGCGTACCGCACTACCAACGCGTCAAGATGTCGTCTTCGTGATGGCATGGTGAAATTACAGATGGAGAGCTGTTCGGAATCGCCAGGCGTGCTTTATTTACAAGCAGAAGTGCGTTGATGAAAGCGGTGTTAAAGAAGCACTCATGCCTCGGAGAAATCAGGCGACGGAATCCAGGAACAATGCGCACGGAGGAAATGCCGTTTGATCTCTGCCTGTCTCCATAACTTAATCTGGTAATTTACGCGCTAGGATCTGGCTCCAGCCACAGCCTTGGATCTGCACAGCGCTGATGGCATCATCTACACACCACTACTGGACTGTGGTTCGGAAAAGTTCAATTCTTCAATGATATCTCACAAGCCCACATATGTGGCCCGGCTAAGCATCACGACTCTCATGAACGGGCATAGTGCCGTGCTACTCCAATGGACGACATCATGATCCTGCAGGTTACGGGAGTTTACAAGAAACTATCCTCAGTTCGTAGGTACGAGGGCGGGTCTTTGGACAAGCTTTCATTGGATGTACCGAATCAATTGCACTGGCGAACCGATCACACACGCGTTCCTGGATCCTGGAGAGTAGTCTGTTTATCCCGCTTGCCTTGGAGCAGCTTGGCCAGGACATTAGGTAGGATTCATATACGGCAAGGAGCCCAGTCCTGATTTTTAACCCACCATATCAGCTCTCAACATTGTTTTTCAGCTCCTTCAACGCAACAAGTTTCACTGGGTTTATGGCATTGTTCTACTATTGACGAAGACCCCGAACGACAAATAGTCGTTGTAACCCATCACAAACAAGACAAGATGTCTGATCTCAAAGCCACCGTTGCCGATACGCCTAACGGCGGGCTCCACGTCGAAGGTTACGAGAAGATCGAGTACGACTTCACCTTCGTTGACAATGTCTTTGACACTGAGAAGGAGGACCTAGCGGCAAGCTACAAGAAATGGGGGCGATGCCTGGCTGTCATGGACGCCAATATCTTCAACGTGTATGGAGAGCAGATGCAGAGATACTTCGACCACTATGAGATCGATCTCAAGGTGCACAAGACCATGATTGGCGAGAAGGCCAAGAGCATTGAGACATTCTTGGAAATCGTTGATTCGATGAACAAGTTTGGTATCTACCGAAAGGTATGTTGCTGGAACTCACGCTGTGCAGAACGTGCCACTGACATATGTCACAGGAGCCGGTCCTCGTTGTCGGAGGTGGACTGGTCACGGATGTTGCTGGGTAATTCCTCACAACCCGTACTCTGGCGTCTGGGTGTGGCCATGGATGAACTCACACTAATCCGTCTACAGATTTGCATGTGCTTCCTACCGCCGCAATACCAACTACATTCGGATCCCAACTACGGTGATTGGACTGATCGATGCTTCCGTGTCTATCAAAGTTGCCGTCAACTATGGCAATTACAAGAACCGTCTGGGTGCTTACCACGCCCCAATGAAGACATTCTTGGATTTTACCTTCCTGCGTACTCTGCCGGAGGCTCAGATCCGGAACGGTTTCGCAGAGCTGATCAAGATCTCCTCTTGTGCAGATCTTGGCACCTTCGATCTGCTCGACAAGTATTGCGAGCAGTTGATCGGCACAGCCTTTGGTCGTGGGGATGGTGCTCCGGTTGAGGTCCGCAAGGCGGCTGACAAGATCGAGAAGGACAGCATCAAGAAGATGTTGGAGCTGGAAAGCCCAAATCTTCATGAGATTGGACTCGACCGTATCATTGCTTACGGACACACGTACGTTTGGTACTGCGAATACTGACATGTTCCTGGCACTAATCATTTGACAGTTGGTCGCCGCTCCACGAGCTTGTACCGGACGTCCCGCTTCGCCACGGACATGCCATCTCCATCGACATGGCCTACTCGGCTACTCTCGCCAACATGCGCGGTCTCCTCAACGACAAGGAGCACAAGCGTATGCTTGACCTCTTCTCGAAGGCAGGACTATCCATGGATCACCATCAGTTCGATGAGGCCATCCTCGAGAAGGGTACTCAGGCAATCCTCAAGACCAGAGATGGTCTCCTGAGGGCTGCAGTACCGAACCCAATCGGCTCCTGTGTCTTCCTAAACGACGTTACGAACGACGAGCTCTGTACTGCTCTCCGGAAGCATAAGGACATCATGACGGATTACCCGCGTAACGGCGAGGGTCTTGATGCGTTCGTTGATGCTAGCGATACTGGCTACACCATGAACCCTCATGAGAAAGTCGAGACGAACAAGAAGGCTGATTCAGGTCTTCTGAAGAAGATTGACGTTCTCAACGAGAAGTCAACAGCAAACGGCGCCAACGGTTCTGCGAACGGAGCGAACGGTCGTACGAACGGTCACACGAATGTTCATACGAATGGTGTGAATGGTGTCGACAAGTTACACTCCAAGACCAACGGTGCCACTACCAATGGCACAAACGGCACGAATAGTGTCAACGGCCATAGTGTGACCAACGGTGTTGCGCACGACCGTCACTAGAGTAGAGCATGTCATTTATAGTATATCTTTCGAAAAGCGAATCATTAAACCTGCAATATGCTTCCGTTTCACTTTCCTGAAACTTCACACATCAACTGTAAAGCAATACTCTCAGCATATTCCAGTTCACTACTCTCGCACACGCATGTAACCCCCCACGTCTATATACCCCGGAAGAAGTCTGCGAAAGAAGAAAATGGATGACCGCACGATGACGACATTCATAGGATCCACTCGATGTTTCTGCGGCTAACAACAGAACTAAGGTAATGTACCTTAAGGTAAGCTCCACTCCTCTGCCTGTCCGTTCGCGACAAACCTAAAAACGGGAGAATCGAGAACGAGACCCTCGAGAGGTAACGAACTGAACCAAGGCAAACGGAGGTCAGGACATGGTCAGAAAAACTTGCTGAAATATAGCATACTCCACAATTGTATCTCGATGCGTGGACCACAAGGCCATGCTCTAATGATGATATGGACCTCAACTACTTCGTCTGCACCCTAGGCGAAGCCGCTCACACACCTGGCGGTCGCCCATTCCGCACTGTCACTCATCTCATCGAACAACAGGCACAACAACATCCTGATCTTCCGGCATTAGGCTTTTACATCGTCCCACCATCGTCAGACGGTGGAGCTTACGGGCATAACGTCCTCACATTCAAGGCTGTCTACGATGGGGTCATTGCAACGGCAGGGCTACTATCACCGCTGCTAGACGTTTCTCCGGAAGCAACAGTGGGACTCCTCTCCTCCAGTTCACCGGAGTTTCTCTTCGTCTGGCTCGGATGTATCTGGCTGGGCCATGCGGTCTTGCTTATAGCTCCAGAGTGTTCTGCCACCGGCATCACGAATCTGTGCCAGGAATGCGACGTCAGCACCCTCATCGTCGATAAACGCAATGAAGATGTTGGGCAGCAGGCAACGAGGCAAGAACTCGATCGCGGTCAGCCCGGCAAGCTCAAATGCGTGAAACAACCTTTCGCTGGACGGGACATCTTCGTTGTGCTCAGCTCATACCCCAAACAAACCGCTCCAGCACCTCATCCTGACGACGAGGCAGTTGCGTACTTCCACCACACCTCCGGCACCTCAACCGGGAAGCCCAAACCCATACCTCAAACTCACTACGGCTCTATCGGCGTGCTTCCAGCGCTTGAAGGGCGAGATTACGCAACATTCACCACAACTCCGTTGTATCATGGCGGACCGGCCGATACCTTTCGAGCCTGGTCGAGCAATGCCATGATCTGGCTGTTCCCGAGCAAAGACGTCCCTATCACGGCTGGAAACATAGTCAAATGTCTTCAAAGCTCGAAGGAAGCTACAGAGAGTGGCAAATGTTCTCCCGTCCGGTATTTTGGCGCAGTCCCATATGTACTGCAAATGATGGCGGAGAACGAGAGTGGGACCGACTGGCTCCGCAGTATGGATCTCGTCAGTGTAGGCGGTGCGGCGTTACCGGAAGACCTGGGCAACGGTCTGGTCGAGCAGGGTGTCAACCTTGTATCGAGGTTCGGAAGCGCGGAGAGTGGATTTCTATTGTCTTCGCACCGACATTATAAGAATGATAGGGACTGGCAGTATCTTCGCCTGGCGGAAACGTCGACGCAGGTGAAGTTTGAGGAACGAGAGGACGGGATCATGGAGTTGGTCGTATTGCCGGAGTGGCCGCATATGGCGAAGCGGAACCGTGACGACGGTTCATATGCATCTTCCGATCTGTTCGAGCCACATCAGAAGAAGAGGAATGCATGGCGGTACCATTCTCGGGCAGATTCTCAATTAACATTGGTCACTGGACTGAAGTTCGACCCAGCCTCGCTCGAAGCCGCGATAAGCTTAGTTTCGCCGCTTGTAGTTGATGCGATGGTATTCGGGAACCAAAAGCCCTACCCAGGAGTCCTGCTATTCCGATCCGAAGAGGCGGCGAGTCTGTCAGATGATGAGTTGATCCAGCATATGGCTCCGCTGGTAGAGAAGGCCTGCTCTCGAGGCCAATCGCACGCAAGGATACCTCGAAGCATGCTGGTACCTATGCCTTACTCCAAGCAGCCGCTTGACAAGAGCAACAAAGGGACTATTCTTCGTGGGAAAGCTGAAGAGCGGTATTCTGAGCGGATCAGCAGTGCGTACGGGAAAGACGATTACCAGCCCAATGGACAATGCTCTGATGAAGAGCTGCTTGATGTGATCAAGGGGATAGTTGTGCGCCCACTTGCCGCGCAAAAGGACATAGATGTCGACGTGGATCTCTTCAATGCTGGCGTGGACTCGGTGGCAAGCATACAGATCCGCAATAATCTTCAGAAACTGCTGCCGGGTAATGCTGGCCGCCTACCAACAACGATAGTAGAAGACTGCGGTACGATCAATAATCTGCTCGACCATGTCATGCGTGTTCGGCATGGTCAAGTCGAGGATAGCAAGGGTGATGTGCAAGACCAAATGTCGCGGATGGTTGAGGAGTATAGCAAATTCGTTAAGTCACCACAACTCACTGCTACGAACGGCATCGATTGCTCAAACCCTGCACCGAAGGTTGTGGTACTTACAGGCGCCACAGGCGCCCTCGGCTCACAGGTGCTTGACATCTTGAGAAACGATCCTGCAGTATGCAAGATCTACTGCTTGGTCCGGGGAGCGGATGTACACGCTGCTCACGAGCGGGTCAGCAAGGCGCTGTCCCAAAGACAGTTAAGGTTTTTAACAGCTGGTGATACAAAGGTCGAGGTATTGCAAGCAGCCTTGGCTGCCAGACGACTCGGTCTGGATGACCCAACCTACGACCGGCTGGCGCGAGAAGCAGCAGTGATCATGCATCTGGCTTGGTCAGTCAACTTTCGACTCAAGCTTCCGAGCTTTGCGAAGGATGTTGCGGCAGTGCAGAATCTGGTCAACCTTGCCTTGTCCTCAACTCGGGCTGAATGCCCTCGACTTGTGTTCTGCTCTTCTACAGCCAGTGTCATGGCGTACAAAGAGACCATACCGGAACAGATTATAGATGATCCGACCTCAGCTTCTAATACAGGCTACTCGCAAAGCAAGTGGGTAGCGGAGCACGTATGCAACCGAGCCAACAACGAGAATCGTCTGCGCGGCAACATATCCGTCTTCCGAGTCGGGCAGCTAAGCGGCGATACCAGAACCGGGGTGTGGAACTCGAAAGAAGCCTGGCCTTTGATGTTGAGTACAGTGAAGCTTCTAGGAGCTCTGCCGGATCTGGGCGATGAGGTATTGGACTGGCTGCCAGTCGATCTCGCCGCTCAGGCGATGGTTGAAGGGGCTGCTATTGACGAGGCCTCGGAAGGGACTTTGCGAGTGTGCCATATCCTCAACGACAATCGAAAGCCGACGTGGAGAGATATGCTCGGCTGGCTAAGCAAGAGAGTCAGCTTCGAGACAGTCTCTCCGACGCAGTGGGTCAACAGGCTGGCATTCGAAGCCGACAAGGGCTCAAATCATCCGGCCTTGCAGTTGTTGGACCACTGGAAGAAAGCCTACCAGGACAAGGGGAGCTCGGATGGAGAGCAGCAACAGCCGGTCAGGTTTCAAATGGAGAAAACGAGAGCCTTGATACCTTCGCTGCGCGTGAACCCGGCAGTCGACGAGGCCTACTTCAATAAGCTGTGGGAGGCGATGGAGCAGTAATTCCACGAACGAGAAGCTACATAATACCGGTCTCAGCAATGATACACATCTGCCCACAGCTCACGGCAGGCCCAACCCCCTCAAGATTTCCGCCCTCGTTTTCTTGATGGTCTGCTTAGCCTTCTCCGTCAACACCGCGAAGGTCTCTTCGTAGTGCGTGTTGCGCCTGTTGCCAGCAGATCTGTGCACAATCAAGTCACTCTTCAATCAAGTCAAGCGGTTGATTGAGCTTGGTAATCAAGTCAAGACAGTGAGGCTATGACTAACCCACCAGTTAAGCTAATTTGAAGGGCCTTGATTAATTGATAGCTTGTCAATCGAAGAGGTGGTGTTATTGTTATATAGTGAATTGAGGTGGAAGTGGAATTCGTTCTACGCGTATTTGTGATACTGGTTGCGCAACTTGTATACCGCACTCGGTTTAGTACACCTAGCGGAGAACAGACATATTAAAATTTGGCGACGACCTTCCCGAACCGGCTAGCGCAACGGGAAGGGAGCGGCCCGCGCTTTTGAGCCCAATCGGAGCAAAGTAAATCCGGGCCGCGCTTAATCCTTACTTTCTACCTTCTCATCGCGTATTACTCAATCTTTATAACACTAACTTTACTACTACAGCGCACGACTACTATAGACACTAACCTTACGAGCCTCACCGGACGCTATATCGCTGTTAGATTAGCTATATTCACTTCCTCCGGCCTCTCCCGCGATATGGCTTAGCAATCCGTGCACGGCTTAATCAAGTCAATTCACTACTGAGCTCGGCCACTAGTCAATCAAGTCAATTATGAGGTCATTGGATTGACTTGATTGATTGAGCACAGGTCTGGTTACCAGTCATCGCGTCCTTCGACTTCTGCTTGAGTCGACACCATTGCAAGAACTGTCCTACGCACACATCGTCCGCAGCACCCATAAACTGAGTGAAGATCTCTGCAGACTGAAATTCGAACCATATCGTACCATCCGAAGTTCCCCTAAAGTGCGCATCTCCTTCCTTACCTAGTCGGATCATCTCTGCGACGGCGAGTGCTATGTCTCCGTCCATAGATTCGCCATCCTCCTCGTCTCCAACATCATCGCCTTTCCAGCATAGCCCCCACCGCAGCGTGAACTCGACGTACGCGCAGAACTGTGCTAGTTGTTCTTGGCAGCATGTGAATGAGTCCATCTTCGCTATAATAATCCGCTCGCTTGGTAGTCTTTGGTGTAGAGCGTCGAGAATGAGGCCGGTGACCAGAGTGCTTAATGGCCGTTGCCCATTCAATATCTGCTCTACTTGTATGTCTGTGCCAGTGTAGAGTGGCGAAAGTACGGCTCGGCGATACTATGCTGGAAACCAGAATCGGCGACGTGACCGGGAAGACCTTCTCGTGTTCGAGCAGTAGCCGCCATGACGAAGATTCCATACTATCGATTTCCGCGCCTCCGCTGGGATTAGAGTATCGCATCGGTAGTGCAAGTAGCTCTCCAGCTGGTCGAGCATCGAGAATGCGGGATGAAATCGTGCGGAAGGAAGTGTTGGTCGAGATCTGCCACACAGCGTCCTTATCGTGCATGCCGAGTTGCAGGGCCTTCGTGAATTGGTACGCCCCCTTCAGTACGAGGTCCCTCGGCTTGTGACTCTTCAGCTCGGCCATCGCCTTCGTATAGTCGTCCTTGGAAATGAAGCGGAAGGCAAACTTTTTGTTCTCGTGATAGCGCTTGTGACTCGCGCTATTGCTGTTGGTCAGATCAACAAAGTCAAAAGCAGACATTGGCTTCTCCGGACAGCCCATTATCTTGTGGAGCCCTGTATGCTGGAGGGATGGCAGGATTTCGCCACAGATACACGGCAGGCCTTTGAGAGTCGTTGTCTTGTCTGTGTCCAAAAGTGCTCGCAGCAAAGGGCTGGCGCGTTCCACGAGGAAAGCGTTCGGGGCGTTCCCAACTACAGTCTTGATGCCCGCCGACTTCACATCTTCGGCGCACAAATCTCGACCGAGAGATGGTAGAAAAGGACATTTAAACATATCCTCCGTAGTGCCACAGAACTTGGTCAATCTTCCCAAGGTTTCTCGAGATATTGAGTAGCGCTCGAGGTCGATACGGTCGATCCAGGCTTGTCGGTATTGTTCCGACAGTATCCCCAACACAAGATGGAGGCCTGACTCTAGGACGCTCTCGAACTTGACAAGACATCCTGCTCTCTTGCATGGGAATTGCCCACCTTTGTGCTTCTTTATAATTGCATCGGTATCCAGGAGTCCGTCCTCGTCGAGAAGATTCCAGGCTTTGATCCATCCGCGAGTGTCCTTGTTGAGGAGGTTGAGGAGCTCCGGCGTATTCATTGGCTTGAGCGCTCGCATCCAAGGACGGAAAGGCGGGTTGCCGTACGACGGGGTTGCTTTATCGTATTCTCCTCCTTTAGTTGGCTCGCTCGTGCGCCGGACATGGCTGAGAATCAATTGCTGCTGTGTACGCTCATGCTTCTCTCCAAGATCGTCGCGCTTCTGAAGCTCGCATTGTTCAAGCTTATCCCCCTCTGCCGGCTCGCCCCTTGAAAGCTCGTCGTCCTCCTGAGCCTCGCTATCGATCTCGCGCTCGTCATGCCTATTCTGCTCGCGCTTCCCCTGCTCGCGCTCGCGCTGCTTAGTCTTACAGTCTAGCTGGTTCTCCTTCGGCAGCGGGTCGGGCTGTGAGAAGTCCAGGATAAGGTCTTCGAATTGTAACTCGGGAGGCCGGTCCTTTACGTTTACGGTGGTGGTTAGCGGTAGAGCATTGAATGTCGAAGCCGTAAGCACACTCCTAACTTCAGGTGGCAGTCCGGCGTCTCCGGAGCCTCCAGCGATAGTAGTCAGCGTATTCTTCGCCGTCGAGAGGCGCATCTTTGCCTGCGGTATAGCCTTTATTACGCCCGTGGAATGCTGCTGACATACGTCGCTCGTCAGGAGTGGTTAGTTGACGCGGTAGCTGTGCGTCGCTCCGCTGTGCTCGTGCTTCGTTGTTCTCAGCTACGAGGACGGTGAGCATTAAGTGGACAAGCGAGAGTCTCTTCGCTGTGTGCTGGCTCGTAGATATTATGAGGGTAGTATGATAGAGCCTAAGATGAAGTGAGCTCATATCTGCATGTGATGCACGAATGGTTGTCATCTCTGAAAAACAATTTGTACATTCGTGAAGCCCTCCAAATGAAACCACAAGGTAAATGAGCAAAGCCCATCCATCTCAGCGACCGACGCGCAACGTATTGCATGCAACTTAATAGCACCCCGCCAACTTCTTATACCGCTTGTAGTGCTTTTCCTTCTCCCCACCGAAGCCTTTGCCGAACATCTCCCAAAGCAAATGACTTTCCTTGCCCTTCCATATATCGTTCCACAGGTTCCTACTGAACATATCCCTCGACATATCGCCCTTCTGCGCCCAGGTCTTTTTAGGACTCGTGAGTAGTTGAAGGACTTCCCCAAACACGACCTTCCCAACTCCATCGGCCACGATCTCCACCCGTACCTTTGCCCATTTAGGCGAGCCAAGCATCTCGAACGAGTATAGCCATGGTATCGTAGCAAGAGCGAAAAAGTCGGCCTTCGAAAAGTTCTTGACCAGAATTGAAAGCGTACCAGAGGGGAAAGGACATCTGTGTTGTGTGCAGTAATAGATTGCGGCAAGGAGATCCTGCTCAGTATTCTCCGTCGTTTGAGCGCGAGAGAGGTCGATTGTTGGTCGTTCACCGGAAAGAAGTGGATATGTGAGCATATATTCGCGTACTTGAGCGTTGATCGGCTTCGAGAGGCGGAGGAGCGAGAATAGCATTCGTGGACAGATATAACATATCGCCGTGTTGTTGACGACCTGAGGGCTGAGGTAGAGATTCCCGCTTTCCTTGTCGAGGAGGAGTTCGAGAACTCGTTAGACGACGTTCGGACCCAGCAGCTCAAGCCCACACTGGTCCCATCGTTCCAGTTGTGTCAAAAGGCCGAGAACTTCGAATGCACAAGTCAAGACCTCTACGTCCATCGCTGCCGTAGAGGAATGGTGCGGTACAGTCGAGGAGAAGACCGGACGAGGAGGAGGTGAGGTCGAAATAAGCTTGATACGACTTTGACGCGACAAGACGCGTCGCGTGGCGTGCCTTCCTTAGGGAACTTGACTCGGCCTATGTTAGCAGCATCTTCCTGGATCCGTCGTTAGTCTTTTATGCTCTTAACCATAGAGTAGTTCATCATATAGGAGGCGTAGGTTGAGCATTGCTCTGCTCCCTAAACTGGTAGGCGTCTTTCTCCCCCAATGTACTCAAGCCGCTCTCGGTTTGCCTGTCGTAGGTACGTGTGTTCATGAAGTTTCATTCTCTTGAGAGCACATAATCCATCAAGCGCACTCTCATTGAATGCACATGTTCATCGTGGTGCGTTGATTCCCGGTCGCCGTGCCAGCGCATGGGTCACGTGCGCGCCAGCATTGACCTCCCAGCTTGGAAGTCACTTCATTCCTTCACCACATCTTTCTCCACCACTTCTGCACCACCACTGAAGCTTCACTATCGAGTTTCACACGCGTACCCTACCATCATCTTGCGTACAAATCCTCACCTCGCCATGGCGACACCAGAATCAAGCCCGGCGGCGAAGAAGCAGAAGACCGGTCCAAACGAAGACGCCATCGCGCGCTGCGGCTTCGACCCACCGACATTGCTAGACATGAAGGAGATCTACGAGAAGCCCCCAAGCAGAGTTGGCGTCACCGACTAGGCGATTGTGTGGAATGCGACCTTTAGAGATCTCCAGCCGCTGCGCAAGGCAGTGCGCCGCTGTCTGCGCTTAAAGTGTGGGCCGGAGATGCTTCACCTCGCGGAGGCGAAGGTCGGGGGCAAGACTTACGCCCAGGCCGGAGAACAGCAGCGTTGGTGGCACATCGCAGGAAGTGGCAAAGATGACGTTCACTTCTACCTCCTTAGCGGTGGCGTGCTCCAAAAGATTTTGCAGACGAACGAATTCAAGGCTTTTCAGTCTCTATAACCGGGTGGATTCGTAAAGCTCCTAACGCTGTCGGCTAACAGAGCAAATGAGAGCTGGAAACTTGTTAAGGATACGGATTTGGTATGCTTCATCCTACTTTGATATATGACGAGCCATACTAACCATTCTTTTCTATTAGGAGGGTGATGAGGTTGACCGTTATGTGCCGGGGGTAGATCTCTACAAGGGGATCTTCGAGAGTTTCGTGATCTGGGAGGCGCAGCAGATGAGGAAGAACAGCAAATTCTGGGAGCAAAGCACGGAGAACGACGTGGTGGAGCAAATCGCCCTCAATAAGGACTACTACGCGCGTACCGCGACCGCCGTCACCCCCCGCAAGCCCGCCGAGAGAGTCTGGAAGGCGAAGATTATAGTACTGATCCTTGAGCCCATCGCAGCCTCCGCCGCCGCCCCAGCAGACCCGGACGACGTCTTCTCAGTTAAGCTGCTCGAATTCCTCGATGGCGCCCCGCCCGGACCGAAGAATGATCTGGATGTGGAGAAGCTGTCGCTGTCGAAGCTAAAGGCGTGCATGACGAATATGGAGGTGGACGTCGTAAGACTCGTGCACAAGGAGCTGGACGGAGCGCAGAAGGAGGTGGTCAATGACAAGGGATTGGCGAAGTATGTGGACGAGCTGTGGGATAAGGCGTGCAGTAGCGGCAGGAAGGGTGATCTGAAGCTGTTCTATGAGCGTGGAGTATAGAGAGATAGCATCTTCTCGAGCGAACGAGCGAACAATGGGTAGAGCAGAGGGTGCATGAATGCTAGGAGGTGAGATTTGAGATGTGAGAAGGAGCAGCTCGGACCGTGCGCCTCGGATAGTTGTTACCCTACATGAAAGTTCCACCATTCGGAACTGAGCCGACGTCGTCCCATTCCGTTACCCCTTCCTCCCTTCAACCTTCACACAAAGTTCACCGGCTGCAAGTGCGGCATTTGCAACGTTTCTGTCCCCGTTTCCCGCCGACGAGGAAGCAGCGAGAGTTGAGCGAGCTCGAGGTTGTGCGTATTCCGGATTGATCGGCGCCTCCTCCCTTGCAATTGCCGCCAACCGCTCCTGGACAATCCCTGCACGACTCCCCCGACACCTGCAATAGGCTCCAGGCTAGCAAACCGCGTGCTTTCTGTCCCTCTTGCCAGATCCTCCCAACCGCACCTTCCTCCACCGACATCCTCCACCGAAACCGACAAGCACGACTGACCACGCGCACACGCACCTGCCATCGCCCCGTGGCACCGTGCAACCCGCGTGGAAACGTGGATTTCCATTCGCGGATAAGGCTTCTGCACGGCATTATAGACGGAGTGGCACGACAGCATCAGTTATCGAGCCGTCGCCTCGCACCGCAGACCCTCCCCACGTTCGCCACGATTTCGCTACCGAACTCCACCTCCCTCCCACAACGAACCTCACCTCCAATTGCCCAATTCACGACATAGTGCCATTGGTGGTCCGAAAGACAGATCCGTCACGTGGAGCAGCACGGCCGTGAATGGCCATTCCGCGAATCATGTGTTTTGGCAATGGAAACAAGGAGGATCCCGATGTCAAGAAGAGCCGCGAGATCGAGAAGCAGCTGCGCGAGGACCAGAAGCGGCTGGCCAAGGAGGTGAAGCTGTTGCTGTTAGGTATGTCCACTCCATATCATGTCTACCCAGGGCAGATCAGGTTGGCGGCAGGTGGGGTGGCAACGATACTGACGTGATATGTAAACTGTAGGCGCGGGAGAGTCTGGAAAGTCCACAGTGCTGAAGCAGATGCGACTGATACACACCAAGGGATTCTCCATGCAAGAGCGCAAGCAATGGAAGGTCACCATCTTCCAGAACCTGTTACACGCCTTCCAGGTGGTGTTTGGTGCCATGGAGGAGCAAGAGGTCGACTTTGCTGAGTCGAGCAATATCGTATGTCACCACCAACTGCTCGAGAAGGACTATGCATAACTGACACATCTCCAGCGCTTCGCCGAGATCATAGCAGCAGACCCTGAGATCGGTCCTGAACACGCCATGCCTCTGGATTGCCTCAACGCCTTCAAGAGCTTATGGCGTGACGACGGAATACAGCTCGCCATTCGGAAAGGAAATGAATACGCGCTTCACGACAATCTGACATAGTTTGTCTTCGCTCCGTCTCGGATCCTGATTTGCAAGCTAACTTCAGTCCGCAGCTTCTTCAACGACATTGACCGACTCTTCCAAAAAGACTACCTCCCCACCGACCAAGATATCCTCCGAGCCCGTCTACGAACCACCGGCATCAGCGAGACCATCTTCGAGACTGGCCCACTGACATACCGCATGTTCGATGTTGGTGGTCAGCGAAGCGAACGGAAGAAGTGGATCCATGTGTTCGACAACGTACAAGTCGTGCTGTTTTTAGCCGCAATTAGTGGTTACGATCATGTGCTTGTCGAAGACAGAAACGGGGTGAGTCTAGCCTCCATACACCTCACAAAGACCTCCAAGACACGAACCAGAGCGTGATCTTGCAGCACGTTCAACAACCCATTACTAACCCCTGTCCGCAGAACCAAATGCACGAAGCCCTCATGCTATTCGAATCCATCGCCAACAGCAAATACTTCGAGAAATCCGCCCTCATCCTCTTCCTCAACAAAATGGACCTCTTCCGCGAGAAACTCCTCGCGGGAACCTCCCCCATCGCCACCCACTTCCCGGACTTCACCGCCGACCCCCGCGACGTCGACGCCGGCGCCGAGTTCTTCAGCCGCAAGTTCCGGAACCTGGTCCGCGACCCGGGCAAAGAGGTTTACGTCAACTTCACCAACGCGACGGATACTAATTTGCTGGATAAGACGATGAAGAGTGTGCAGGATATGATTGTGCAGAGGAATCTGAACAGTTTGATGTTGTGAGTGTGGCCTCTTGGTGTAAGCGTTGCGCGCGCGTTCCTCTTTTGGGTGGATGTGGGAGTTTTGGCTTCGCGTGTGCGTTTCCTTTGATTGATTCTGCCGGTGTGCGTGATTGCGGGAAGGGAGAATTTGGGCTAATTGCGTGTTCTTGTTAGGGTGTAGTGCGCAGTAATGTTGCACCATGCGCGAGGCTTCCTGTGAGCGCTTTTGTCTTTCCGGGCTGAGAAAGTGCTGAGAGCCTGATGGTGCGGATGGGAAGGCAAGGCATGGGTGCACGAATGCGAGACGATGGACGAGGGAAGAGACGTATTGCTTGGCAGGAGCATGAAGTCACCGGGCGTGGCTGCCATGGTGCAGAGAGTTACTGGCGGTCCAGTTGGCTCAAAACGATCGAAGTGAACGTTCGAGCGGAAGTCACGGAACGCGTTTTGGCATTATTTGGAGAGTGACCACGTCGATAGGTCGCGACAGCATGGCTGGGCTCGGCTGGTGGCGGGTTTCGTACTTATACTGGGCGGCGGTGTGATGATTTGCTACTTCTGCCCACGACTCCGCGAGACGACGCGGAGGTGGTGATATTGTTAGCTTTGCAAGCGCGGCGCGCGTGTGAGAGGAAGACTCTGTATAGAACGTTTCTCGTTGCTTTCAACTGGACTGAGAGAGAAGTGGCAGGGAGTGGAGCGAGCAGGTAGGTGGGCGGGATTTCGACGACCGCCTCTTTTCCGCGCCGATACTCACACCAAGTAGGCTCGTCCGCTGCAGTAGTGGCAGCATCGCTTCTCAAGGTAGGAAGATGGTTCTTCCTCTTTCTAATTCTTGTTCTCCAAGCCGAGTGGAATCCGGCACTGAATTAAGGGCTCTGTCGGGTTCACTTCACCTGTTTGCTGTACGGAGAAGCAAAGTCACATGCATATTCACTTATGTGGTCACTTTGATGGCCATGTTACCTGCTTCAGAGACCAGTCCCAAGCCCCCACACTCGATAACATCCATCTCATTATCATCTTCCAACCACTTCCTAGCTGCAATCCTCTCCCAGACGCCAATATGGACCGATTCGTCCCGACACATCACTATCAGTCTACTCAGCCTTCAGGAGAGCCTCGCGCAGGGCCACCACCGACCTCTGGAGAGCTTGGCGTCCTAATCAAACGTCTTCGGAGCCAGACGGAGGCTATCTATCGACATTCGTACGACGCGAGCACTTGGCTGGCGAGAGGACAGACCTTGGCCAAATTGGGGTATCCCGAGCTTGCGGTGGGTGACGGCTGGAAGGCTGAATTGCTCGTTAGCAGCACATTGAATATTTTGATCTCGGAGAGCGCGACGTCGGCCATCGCACTGCCGGCTTGGAAGCTGGGCTATCGAATGGGGTTCTGGATGTCCTCTGCTCCCGAGGGCGGAGCCGACGCGGAGCTACGTCGTAGAGATGAGGAGCAGCGGGATATGCTATGCCAGTATCTGGCGCAGACGCAAGGCAAAGCAAGACGTCTGATGGAGGAAAACCTCTGCTTGTGGCCGGAACTCGAGACCGGGAAGTACATACGGAGGCGCTATCCCTGGATGCGGAAGGAATATGGGCGGCGCGACGACCCGTTGGTTGAGCTCATCAACGATGAGTTCTCGGAGACTGGTCAGGCTTGTGAGGTGCGTCGACACGCCTTTGGGCATGGCACAAAGGACACAAGCGATGTCCTGGGTATCTTCGCCACACGAGACATCGCAGCCAACGATACCATCCTGGTCGACTACACCCGCACCTGGGGATGCAACGGGCCTGGCACTGATGGCTACGCAGCCAACCTAGGCGGCGACCAGGGCTGCGGCAATCTTTTCCATCCCAACGCCGGACTCACCATTGATCTGCGCTGGCTCCGCGATGCTGCTGGAAAAGACGCGCGCTGCTGTCTCCTCGTCGCTCGTATGCTGCTCTGCTGCCTTGAAGACGGCGCCAGCCATCCACTCGCGCACCATCTCGTCGCTCGTCTTACACCGAACTATTCTGGTCAGCACGTCCATTATTTCAGTTTACTGAACGACATCGCGCTCCCAAACACGTTCCTGCGAACGCAGACTAGCATCGATATCTTCGCTAATCGAGCCTACGATACCTGGGTCCTCTTCACCATCCAAGCTCGAATCTTTAACAACACCTGTGGCAATCCAATGGCGGAGTGTCTGATGCCGCTATTCAGCCTGTTCAACCATAGCTGTGAGCCGAACGTGCTTTGGGGGATGGGCGTGGATCATCGGACGGTTACGGTAAGAGCTGCGAGGGATGTGAAGGAGGGCGAGCAACTCTTCGTGGAGTATGATGGTTTCATGGCGGATGAGACGCTGGAGGTGAGGCGAAGGAAGTTGGGAAAATGGCTGGAAGGGCCGTGTGCGTGCACGAGGTGTATGAGAGAAGAGCAGGAGAAGCAACAGGCGAGCGAAAGGGTCGATGAGAAGATCGAAGGAGCTGGGTGGGACATTTCGAAGGGGCAGCTACCTGTGTTGTAAGTCTGCTTTTGTCCGTTGAATCAACACATCGATTACATGCTTCCACTAATGCTGCGTTTCGTATGGCTGCAGCCCAGAAGACCAGCTGAAATTGAAGAACTGATCATCTGTCGTTCTCCATACCCGATAGCGTCTCGTGGAAGCAAGCCCAGGGTCTGCAGTAGCACGTCTCTGTGTTTGGCGCCCGGAGCGGTGGACAGTCCAGGTATGCCAAAGATTGCTGCTGCGAATGTGGGTTCTGAACGATCTAGTCTCAATGTCGATGTGTTACATTTACACGATATGACAAGAATCTTCACGAGTATATAGACAGTCATCCATAATATGAGAAGTATGTGCATTCACACCCAAAGCTTGGGACCGGATATCCGCTGAGGTACTCAAGCCTGCTCCCTGCACTCTCCCAACATCTCCTTCGCATACCCATCCCGGCCCTCGTTGACCGTGATCCTCTCTGCGGCCTTCACGAGATCATAAACCAACCCATCACCCACCACACTATCATGCTTGTACTCCTTGTGCTCCGCCACGTACCGTCTGATCCACTTCGCTGCCGTCCACAGCTTGCCACTAGCCCGGCCTTTGATCAGATCCAGGTACTGGGCGAGCTCGCATCTCGTCTCGACATCGACGTTAACGCTGTCCAGATACGATTCGACCAGAGGCATGAGACCAGGAAAACCGCCGTCAGCTTTGCCATTGATGATCTCGTTGATGGTCATGAGTTCATACTCGTCTTCCACGGGTCCTGTAGGTGTTGAAGGACGACTCGGGCCGCGAGAGCGAGGTGTGTTTGCACCTGAGCCTGGAGTGGAAGATAGCCCGTTGACTCTGGTCTGTGGTGGTGGGAGTGGATCTTTGCGGAAGTAGAACTGGTCGTTCAGCACCGCATCTCTGCTATGTGCAGTCTCCATGTTTTCTGTTGTCCGTGGGATGGGGAGGTAGAAGTTGAGGTCGAAGCTAAGAATCGCCCGGGTGATGAGGACTACGAAGACAGAGAAGGCTGCGTTCTCGAAGTCTGTTATCTGGATCTCCATTGGTCGAACTTCAACACGCCAGCCAGTGTCATTGCCAGGTGGCGGAGGCTTGAACCGCATGTGTTGCCAGTTTGTGCTCTGCAGGTTCTCGAAATGGTCGCTCTTTTCAAGGTCGAGCTCCTGTAGGTCTTCTGCGAAGATGACGATCGGGTCTCTGATAAACAGATGGGCGAAGTGCGTGGCCAGCCGGTCGTCCATGCCTCCATCTACCAACCGCGCCTTTAGCTCCTCGTCTACCACAAGATCCGGATCCAGATACTCTCGTCGTAGTCGTGGGTCCTGCGAGATGTATGTGCTATTGCTCGCATACCTGGACTTTGGTATCCGCCATCGATCGTGCTTGAGGGGCACCTCGCCCAGTTCTTCTGGTGTCCTGTCGTCTACAGCTCGGCTAATCTGGTTCCACCGCACATCGGTATCTGCCAGGAAACCTTTGTAGATCGGCGTTGCTGCAGTCAAAGCGAGCAGAATAGGGCCAAGTGGCGAAAGCTGATCGTACATCTTTCGACCCTCTTCGATGTTCATGGCCTGGAATGTGATCTGAAGGCAGCAGCTCCCCATGCCAAATGCCATCGCGTCCATATAGATGTGGTTGTCCTTCGCTGCACCATTTCGTACGTCCTGGTCTTCGGGCCATTTGTGGAGATGGTAGTCAACAGTCGGATCCTTGAATGGCCATGTCGTCTTCGTGTCGCGGAACACTGGGACATTAAGCTCGACCTTGCGGCCTCTTCGAGCTCGGATGTTCGCCGCAAGTGTTGGGAATCTAATGTGAGGGTTTGCAATCTCGTCTGGCACGAATTGGGACCGAAGCTTGGAGCCCGAAGGAGGGTAGAAAGGTGTGATCGACTTGCGATCGCCCAGCAATGGAAAAGTGGTAAGCGTGATGGGAAACTCAGATGGATCCATGTGCTCCTTTGCGATCTTGCGCCTGCACGTCTTGTCAGGTCGAATGCGTGGGTCTTCACGATGCGCAAACTCACCGTAGCTTCATGTCTCGCTCAACGTCGAGCAGGTCGTTGAAACCGATCCCCCATGGCTTGCCAGGAGTTGCTTCCAGCATGAATCTCCCGAACTCGGGATGGAACATAGGTGCAGGCCGGCCACCTCTGCAGCATACATCAGCATTGAGCGCGACGTGACGACCGGCTTACTCGCTCACTTGTGTTCACCGGTGGCGAGATCCGGTACACCGCCGCCCTGCCTGATCAGCTCTGAATCGCTTGCAAGTGCCTCCAATATATCCGCTTGGCGTAGCGACAGTTTGACTTCTCGCTCAGCATCGTCGAAGGACACGACGAGATACTCGACCTGTTCTCTAGTCAGCACTGCCTCTCCAACCCGTTGCCCATCGCCTGCGGTACCTCATCACCCCACAGTAGTGCATCTCGCTCCTTGCCCTTCGCTTTCCGCCACAATGCGAGAAGTTGCTGTACTGAACATCAGCCATGTCAGAGGACTTCTTCGCCATCTTGCTTACCTCTATGCCCCAGGATCGGACATGGCTTGCAGACTTCTTCGCTTCTGGCCATTCCAGTGGTGTGCCGACAGCGCTAGATCATACTCAATGGGTACTCCTTGGCATATGCGTAGCAACTTCCACTTACAGTAGTCCCATTGCTTTTGGCTGGATTATGCAATTCGGGCCGGCGTCCGACGGCAGCACCACCAGTCGTTCGAGTAACACTCACTTGAGACCGCCCTCTTGCGTTCTGTGCCTTGCCGCAAGAAGTCCAGTCCTGAGGCCGAACCGCTCGATATGCTCGGCCTATCGCAAGACTAGCATCATGAGATTTTGCTGGAGGTGGGGCGCCAGTCTATATTTTCTGCAGCAGTGGTCGGCCAGGTGAAGTGGCTCGTTGTCGTTCAGATGGAGGCACTGGCGAATTCAATCATCTTCCTTTGACATCACGATTCCCAATCCTTTTGTGAGCTAGTGAACGCATTGGAATCCGGTTCATCGCGACAGTCGGCAGGTGACAGTGAAGATTACAAACCCGCCCTCGTCAGAGCCAATGATTCTCGAGTGAAGAAATCTTAGTGTAGCCTCACCTCAAAGTTCGGTTCGGCCGCACGGTGGATCTAGAAGTGCCGCTGCCGGAAAGGGAAGGAGGACGCTGTACCATTGGCAACCACGAGTTCGACTTCACGTCGACATTGATATGAGTTCAATCAAGCTTCAAAAACAGAGAAGGAGACGACGTCTTCCCTTCACGCTGGTACTACCATACCCGTACCGCCACGTGCACCGGGAACGAGCATACGTGACAGCTCGGCATAATCTCCCTCAACCTCACGCTTGTATAACAGCAATCTATTCAGACAAACACTCGCCCTGCTGTGTATCCCGTTCGTGTCTCCAATCTGTCAACAAACGGCAAATGCATCTTGTGGTGCTGATCTCCGCCTCTCCGTCACACCACCGATCTCCCCCCTGCTCGTGCCCACACCGAAAACGTTGACGATCAGCAGTCGTACCGGTGCGATGTTGGGCTCGAGAGAAAGCCCCATGTGCAAGCCCACCCAGCCCGATCTCTTTTGTTAAGCACTGCAGCAGCGCGACGAGAATCGAGGTGACTTGGGCTTCAAGAATTCCGAGATCAGCGTGCCCGTTGTAGGGCAGCGGAGTGATGGGCAGCGAGATCAGCAGCGATACGCGAAGCTTGAGAGAAGTTGGGGCGTGTAATGTGGTAGGAATATTGCTTCTTGTCTCATTTGCCTATCTACAGTTCAGCCTCATCAGTCCGATCTCCACCGGTATTGGTTTCGGTGTCGAGTCGGGTCATTGGTATTGGCCGATGCGCCGCCAATGCTTCCGTCTATCGTAGGTGGCCTGATAGCCACTCATGGCCTAATAGCCCTGTACAGGTCTTCGCCGCTCACAACCCAGACATAAGAGATTGGTGTCGTGAATAGCCCTTCCGTTGCAAACGCCTCCAGTTTCGAACCCAAAAATCCCAAACTCCATGTCCATGACGGACAGCCCCATTCCTTAGGCGTGCCTGAAAGCCTCGCCAGGGCGCAAGCCTAAAAGCTCGCAGTCGACGTCGCTCGTCAAATTCACGCTCCAAGTAATGCTCCAAAGGATCGCAACAAACATAAGCCGTGGCGTTTAATAACGCAAGAATATCGCCGTCATAGTCCCACATAGTCTCTAATAAGACTCAAAGTGTTCCAGAACCAGGGTATCATAACAGAATAAGAAATGGCCTAGACCAGCCTTGTCGAACCCAAGATCCAGAAGTCTGGCGGGTAGACTTACGCCTCCTTCGGCCTCAAGTTCGAACTGCCCGCTGCTCCGTTCTTGCCACCATTCGTTTGCTTTCTCGTCAACTTCGCATAATGCAGCCCACAGGCATTGCAGAGCGTTCTCGCTCCATCTGGTCCTCGCCTCCATTCTGGAGTTTCTGCGCGGTTGCAGCTGTGGCATCGTCCCGGCGGCGCAGCGCGGCCTCGTCGCTTCTTAGTCTCTGAGCCCGCGAAACCTTTGTCCTGATCGGACTCTGGATAAGCGTCTCCAGACTGCGGCAGTGGAGGCTCAGCGTAAGCATCGTGCCGCTGCCGCTGATGCTGGTCCGCGATTTGTTGCTCGTAGGCCGCTTGTTGAGTAAGTACGACCTCACGGATTTTCGTGAGTGAGTCGAGCTGGATGCGTGCCTTTGTAATCATGTCGTCCACTTCGACGAGACTTGGCAGAGTCGATAGTGATGGGCCGGTGCGTGCACTTTGATGCATGCGATCTCCGTAGCGGCGTGAGAAGTCGTTCAAGTGGCTGCTTGTCGTAGCAATCTGGTGTTGTTAGTGTGCTATAAACAATACGGGTAGAATTGTTCAAGCTTACCTCGTTCAAAAAAGCTTCAAAGTCAAACATGTCCATATGTCGCTTCACAGACTCGCCGTACACCGCAGGGGTAGGCCGTTCGTCTGGGTATTTCGAGGGTGCGCCTTCCGCCCTCCATGCCGATGAAGGTGTCGACGGCGCAGGGTGGTGAGCGGACGGTTGGTATACTGGACCAGAGGTACTGCTGGGAGTTGACGGTGCAAACCGCGGTGGGTAAGGCGTATATCCATACGCAAACGTAGTGGGCGGGGGCGGCGGGGCCATGGAGTCGGCGGGGTGTGGAGCCTGCTGCTCTAAACGAGGTGACATCGGCTTCGGATATGAATGCGAAGATGGCGGCTGTGGACGTGGTGGCTGTGGCGTTTGAGCTGGCATTGGGGGCCGCTGGTCGTGTGGCGGTCCGTTTGCAGGTCTCGCCGGCTCTGTCGATGCATACGGTGGGCCTGCAGAGTCTTGCCGGAAATATGCGTAGTGAGAGTGAGTTTGAGGTTGTGGCGGCTCCATCGGATATGATCGTCGTGTAGCAGATACAGGCGATCGTGGTGCTCCAGACTGCGGTGTGGGTAGCTGTGTGGCAGGCGGAGGAGGTGGTGCCTGCGCGGTAGTGGATGCCGGTGGCGGATACGATGGTTGATTGTCCAGAGGCCCTAATGCTTCCGATAGAGATGGGAGTGATTGCAGAGTTGTTTGCTTATTACTTCCGTGATCATCTCCGCTCGTTCGGCGTGAAGCAGGTGGGGTGTGAGCGGCATGGTTTGTGGTAGCCCATGTATTGTTTGCATGATGGTGTGCGGGAAGGGTATATGGTGGTGGTGGGGCTGCTGGGTATTGATTTGTCGGGCTGGCGAGAGGACCATTTGCGTGGCTCTGTGTCGCGGTGTTGTGGCGACTTTGATATCGGTCGTCGTCCTTGTTCATACTGCCGACCTCCAGATAACTCAAGGCAGGTAACTGCGGGCTGCGGCACATTAGCTTTTCAGGTCGTGCCTTTCATGTAGCTTGACGGGGCGTAACAGCTTGCGACATACCGTCTACTTGTGGAGTCCATGGTGTTTTCGGGTAGTTCTGGTCGACGAGGCGACAATGTGCGTAGAACTCGTCCTCGCGGTGGTGGATCTCTCCCGTGCCGGCTCTGATCAATGGCGCCGAGATGGGAGCCAGACACGATTCTGTTCCAGCGCAATGGTGCAGTCTCCAGAGATACAGACGTTTAATCGAGTGCTTTGTCGAGTCAAAACCAGTGGCAGTCGTATGGCGGGAGGTGTAGGTGTAAGGTAATGCGACAATGGGGACGGGCGAACCAAGATCCAGCGCGGCAAGAGATCGGGCTGCCGAATCGGACGGCTTCCAACGCTACCAGGATTGCCCTCTGCTCGTGAGATTGAGTAAGATCCTTCTACACCCAAGTGCTACTGGGGCAGTCGCGTGTCGGTTGGGGGATGTGTAAGGTAGTCGGCAAGGAACAACGGCCAAGATGCAGGAGAAGGAAGCAGTGGACGTGCACAGTCAGCCAGAGATCTGGCTCCAAGCGAGATGCAGAAGAATGCGAGGGGAGCACGGGGAGGAGGGTGCACCGGCGAGACATCACATCTTCGATCGCTTTCTCGGCAGCGCACACGACAGGGCTAGGGCATGCAGACCCCAGCTAAGCGTCCAAAAGCAATCACACGACGATCAGCCAAAGAAACGGCGTCCGTCTTCGGCTCCACCGTATCGCTGTCATTCGCTGCACGCCATCATACAATCATGCTAAACTGGCTCGCTGCTCGAGCCCGAGTGGCTGTTGTCTTCGCCACATCCATGCTTCGATGCTTTCGTGTGTCCGCACGCCGATCGGCTAGATCAGATTTGAGAGATCCTGGTGCGGCTTGCACTTCGTCTCCGAAAACGCCATGTTGGGACACGGCCAGCCGGTATTACCTCAGGCTCAGTTACAAGTCGCGCGATGATTTTTGAACTTGTTCAGACCTTCTACGATCGCCGAGTCCGACGGCAGTTGGGATACGTCTACTTCCCAAGTCAAGATACTCGAAGGATCTCGTGAAGCATCCCAGTCACGAACGGCTGGGTTCATACGCTAAATTAGACTGGAGATCCGATCAGATGCAACCAATTAAACGATTCAGAAAATTTGGCAGTGGCTTGCACCCTTGCAACTGGTTTCAAAAGGAAGCGTCATTCATGTCCACCCGAGCCGAATACGTGCCGGCAGCTCTACAACGGCATTCACGCAGCCAAGCTACTCCTGGCAACGCCTGCCATCTGCGGTCATTCTCAGCTCCCGATCGTCGCATCGAAGCCAAGCCAAATCTCGGACATCTAGCGCAAGCTAAGAATGCGCCGCCGCCAGCAGAAGCGTTCGATGCGTTCCGGTGATTTCTACAGAACGGACTCTTCTCCGCTCTCCACGATCCGTCGTAGAACTCCCCTGATGTCTCGATCGCCGACTTTCGTCCGATTTCAGTCCATCATGCTTTTGGCGAAGCACAACCATCCCGAACAGTCAAGCGGCTTCGGCGGCGAACCGGGCACAACGTTGATGCCCAACTGCTCATCTCGAACGAGACACGATCGGCACTTTTCCTGCCGTATACAGACAATCGTGCGGGTAGATGCGCGCTTCGGCATCGAGGGCCACCTCGGCTCCAAGAGATGGCTCGGCGTCTGCCGGCCGATGTGATCCCGCGACGGTTGGCTAGCCCCTCTTGCCTCGCTCGCTTGCCACGTGTGGTTGTTCCACGGTTCATGAATCATGATCCGGAACGCCTGCAGCTGTGGACCCTGGGGACAAGTCATCAGTCTGCAACCGCCCGACCTGTCAACCTCAAGCAGGAAACGCGTTAGAACCAGAAAAGTGATTCGATCGAGTCATCCAAGTGGTTTCGTGTTTTGTGATTTGAGATCTTTGAACGCGTTGAAATGGCTGTGAGACACGTGAGCAAGTAAGTCCAGATCATTGTTTCATGTTTCATTTGGTCATGAGCAACGTAGTCCGCTGGCACGGCTAGCCACCGCTACAGCTAGTTCTACAGCATCGAGTACGAACATCTGCCTCAAGATCCACATCGTACATCGTGTGCTGGACAAGCTCCACCCCTGCAGGCCTCCAATCAGGAATATCCGAACTTTGGGCAGCAGTATGCCGTGATCCTCGGTCATCAAAAGGGTGTCTCGGAGATCTATCTTGATCTATACACAATAGCATTGATTGAGTGATTGTGTTTCAGATGCCGACTTCCCCCATTAGGCTCTTCAAGATTGCGAAAGAACGCTATAAGCGATATTGCGATTGGCTATCGATTGGTCGTCTGGACTACGATATCTGTGGAGACGACCGTTACCACACTTGAGTCAAGTCTGCATGGCCGATGTTGACGAGTACCGGCATCTCCCACGCAACCTGTGTCATCCACCATGCACCGCCGGAAACTCACGCAGCGAGAGCTCTACATGCCTGATCCCCGAAAGACGTGTCGATTGACTCGGACACGCGACTCAAGTGCCGATGCTGATACGAGGTCCCCCATGGCGGACTTCAGCTTCTCGACTTCATGGCTTCATGCCACCATTGTCGTGGTGTTTCCATGATGGGATGCGATTGGCACTGCCATTGGACTCTGCGAGAGGTTCGAGTTCAATGAGTGGCGAGATATCTCTATCAGCGAGACAGGACAGTGAAGGTGCCTATGCAATGCGCGTGGGTGCCATGCTGCTCGTCAGCTAATGGCTGCACTTCAAACCGCTTCGCTCGACTATGAAGTTCACCATCTGCAGGTAAGGCTTGAGGGTGTTCGTAGGACAGTGTCATGGGAATTCGCAACGAGCACAAGATCACGCCACCAAAACGTGGGGTTTGTCGCAGCTCACATCTTGTCTAGAAATCGCAAATATGCTTCACGTTGCCACATCCACACCTTGTAAGTCACGAGGTTCTCCTTGGAACAGCATTGCGGGTGGGCGCATGGCCGTTGCCCATCTGCCCTGCTCGATATGGCCGATCCGCTGTCCATTACGAGCCTTGTCCTCCAGGTCGGGTCCGTAATCAAGCTCTGCTACGATTATGGTAAGCGTGTCCACGATGCGCGACAGCAAATGATCAGGCTCTGCGGCGAATTGGCGGCGCTGAAAAGTATCCTATCTTGGGGTCGAGAGCGACGATGGTAATGTGGATTGCTCGCAGGGGGAGTTCGCTGGCATGCTCGACACCGCCCATACTCTGGTGACATCGATAGCCAAGCAACTGGAGACGAAGCAAGGTGTTCGACAACGAGCGATGCAAGCAATGAAGTATCCCTTCGAGGAGGGTGCCATCAAGGAGACACTGGCGAAGCTGGAGCGATTGAAGTCGTGGTTCTTGTTGGCGTTGATGACGGAAGAGCGCTCGACGTCTAGGTCCTTGCAGAGAGAAGTCCAGACGCCGGCCGGAATGGTCGAAGGAGATATCGCGAGGCGCGAGCAGCTACAACAGGATGAAGCGGCTACGAGATTACGTGCAGCACTTGCGCCTGTCTCACCGGAAATGTACCATCGCAGAGCTTGCGCAAATTGGACAGAGACAGGACAATCATCTTGGTTTCTTAGCGGGCCAGTTGTGACGTGGCTTGATAGTCCGGATTCGACTCAGCACAAGCGGGTGAAATTGTTGGCTGGAAAGTCTGGAGCTGGAAAGACGACATTGATGTCGCAGGCAGTGGAGAGGTGTAAAGAGTTCGCGGCGCAGCACGACGGAGTATGCGTGGCTTACTTCTACTGCTCATTTAGCGATACTTCATCGCAAGAGTGCCAGTTTGTTCTAGGCTCGTGGCTAGCACAGGTGTCTTTGCAAGACACGGATGTACTTCGAGACTTTGCTATGCCTTCTAAAGATGTTGGCCCGGCTGTTCTGATCGAGCGGATCACGGAAGCTTTGCTGCGAGCGCAAGGAACAGTCTTGCTAATTCTAGATGCGTTGAAAGAGAGCAGCGAGGCAAAGACACTCTTGCAGTCTGTCTCCAGCCTCACCTCTGGAGCTGCTGATATCCGATGTCTGGTTTCGACCACACCTATGTCCCACAGCATTACGATTGATCACGAGCTTATCGAGATCTCGAAAGACCTCGTCTCGCAGGATATCGAAGCGTACATCAAAGCAAAGCACAACCGCCATGCTGTTCTGCGGGCTGTCCCGGAGCAGGAGTTCCTGGACGCCTTAGCACCGCACGCTGACGGCATGTTTCGCTGGGTCGACAGCCAGATGAGCATCCTCGCTGACCAGTTGACACCTAAGCTTGTGCGACGGGCATTGAAACATCTTTCGGGCGATCTGAACGCAACGTACGCCGGAATACTCTCACGGGCACCCAAAGCTGAAGCACCGTTTGTTCGCGATGCTTTATTATGGCTATGTTTCTCTCGCCGACTGCTAAAGCTTGACGAGCTCTGCGAAGCAGTCGTTGTGGACGAAGGCGATCGAACGATAGACGAGAGCTGTCGAATCAACCCCCGCCATCGCCTGGTGGAGTTGTGTCGTGGTCTGGTGTCCTGGGACAGGCCAACTGATCTGGTATCGCTAGCTCACAGCTCTGTTCGTGCTTTCCTGACGAGTGAGGAAATTGGTTCTTCCGCCGGGGCTACGTTCGCGAAGGACGGCACGACCGCTCAACGAAGCATGCTTCGAAAGTGTGTGACCTATCTGCAATTCAGAGACTTCGGCCACGGGTACTGTGAAGTGGACGAGATGCGTTGGCTACAAGACGCATTCACGCTGCTTGACTACGCTGCCACGCACTGGGCCTCGCACGCCAGTGCCATATAGCAGCAGCTCGAAGAGGAAGATCTGAAGCTGATTGACTCCTTCATCCTTACGCAGAAATTTAAAGACCAAGGCTCGAACTTTACGTTCTGGATCGGTCTCTTGATCTCCACCGGTCGAAACAGGAAGTCTGTCGTTGTAAATGCCGAGCCGCTGTATTATCTGGCATCATTCGGATTGGATGTGTGCGTCGAAAGACTACTTCACAAGGAATGGGTCAGCAAAGAACCGGAACAGGGCACATGGTACATTGACCAGAAATGCGGCCGTGTATGGTCCACAGCGCTCCACATTGCTTGCGCTCGAGGTACTGTTCAGACAGTAGAGATGCTCTTGAAGGCTGGAGCGAATCCGAACTCGACTAACAAGAACGGTACATCGTGTTTGTACGCCGCTGCTGGGAGGCGGCGTCCAGATATACAAGATCTGCTGGCGCGATACGGCGCGAATATCTGGGTACATTGACACCAGTCCTCAATATCTCCAGCTTATGAGATGGCGATGGGAACGGCTGCCTGTACACTTACGTTCCTTGGAACCAGCTTCTTGTACATGATCGGGCTGGCTTGTGCAAGGAGGCCTGGGAGATCTTGAGAAAGCAGACCTTGCCAGGGGCTGTGCATCAGAGGCCCTGTTCGGATTACCGGTTCTGTGCCTTCAGCCACAGCTCTCTTGCCATTTGGCTTGATGCCAGTGGTATCTGTTCGCTGCATCGTTCAGGTCCTCGAGGTCGTGGCCTTAAGTGGCGAAGGATCGCCCCAGAGGCTGGCGAGGGAGAACGCGTTGAAATGTCGGCGAAGGAGATTCCCGAACAAATGGTGTGGTGAAAGGCTAGGAATTCTGATGGAGATGCATGGGCCATCTTTAAGCCTGGTGTGAGTACCTTCTGTAGTGATGTTGGTATGAAAGCAAGGAGAGTATGAAGATGGAGAGGAAGCTAGGTCCTGATGCGTGTGATGACGATTAACTGCCACTTAAACTTACCGTGAAAGCCATCATTGAATGTCGCCGGATCACTATACCCATCGTGTATGAATGTGTTCAGACAGCTTGTCACTGCGAACAAATCTTCTGAAGCATCAAATGTGGGGCCCGGGACCGGCCGTCCGTGCCTGCCGGTCGAACAGACTTTCATATGCCAGACTTCTCCGTTCCTTTCCATCAAAATTAGCATCTTGGTGACGGACAGCATGTCGTCGCTCGAGCTTGATGTAGTTTATCCGCACTCACTGTAAGTAGGAAATCTCATGTACATTGGCCCGGGTTTGACAGTGGCATTTCAGAACTATACACATCCCGTTTCCAACCCACCGTCTGGCTAAAGCCGCTCAGCAAAGTCTCGCCGTGGACGCTGAGCTGTCCTCACTTGTCACGAGATCTTTCGCTCTGGTCTCAGCAGCTCAGGCCAAGGACAGACTGGCCAACCTCGCGGAGTCGACTTCCGAACTCGACATTGATCACGAAAGGCGATCGATACTCCAGGTCCACTACAAAGCTACTACTCCACGAATGCTACGCGTCGCCGTGAATTCGTTCTTCGAATCAGTAGGTCTGATCCTGCAGGTGATGGAGGAACTAGATGTCGACGTTCTGCACGAAAAGGGTATCGAGGGGCTGGAGGGTGTGCAGGGCGTGGAGCAGGGCATGACGGGAAGTGCTGTTGGTGTGGGTGGGTGAGGAATGAGTGGGTTCGGGCTATCACCGTCCTACTATCTTCACGCTGAGGCGGCCGGACTACCACGTCTTTGATATCGAGAAGACTGCCTGCACGCTTCCAATCGCTGCTCGCCGTACCGCCGGGATGAATGGTTCGCCAGGAGAAGTGGAGTCAATTCATCAGTAGCACACTGCTCGAAGACTCAGAGTGGCCAGCGATGGACGCGACGTTCACGTGGAGAGGTTGGAGTCAAGGCTGGGCAGGGTGGCCGGACGAACCAATGCGAGCGTTGCATTGATGCCACGAAGCTCATGAAGAATCTGTTTAGCTCGAGTATGCCGCAGGAGTCACGATCGATGAGACGATGGTCATCCCGACTGCTTTGGCCAACAAGACAGCGGCACGATTCCATGCTTCAAGGAGAAAAGCAATAATTAGCGACTCCGCACATATCAACCATGACCCCGTGAAATCGAGACGCGATCTCGTCCAGTATAGTCAAATGCGTCGGAAGGTATAGGTACTTGTAGACGGGGAACATGAAGTACCTTAGTACCTGGGTGATATATGGGGTGCAAAAGTCATGGGACAGCCCCAGCCAATCATCGCGTATCGAAACAACCACATCCCCTCGAGATCCCTTGTCGTTGGGTTATACCAGTTTTATTACCATTGAGAGCATTGGTCTACGACATCATGGCCGACGAGGAGAAGGCGGAAAAGCTCGCAGCAGCCAAGAAAAGAGTGTGTAATTCGTAGTCAAACCCTGATATCCTGACCACACTGACTGTTGGGATAGTTCGAACAACTAAAGAAGGAGCAGCAGAAGAAAGGCAAGAAGGCTGGGACGAAGAAGAAGGAGGACAAGGCAACGGAACCAAAGGCTGAAGATGCTGCGCCTGTAGAAGAGGGCGCCGAAGCGGTCCCAGCTAGGGAAAAGGAAAAGCCCGATGTTGAAGATGCCAGCGAAGCTGTGGGAGACGACGCTGTTGAACCAAGCAGGAGGATGTCATTGTCGATCCAGTCCAAGCAGCGGTCAGAGTCTTTCCGGCAAGGCTCTGGACCGCTGAGTCCTGGTCTGGAGGTTCAAGATATATATAGGAAGCAAGCTGCGCGGATCGAGGAGTTGGAGAAGGAGAACAAAGCGTTCAAGGCGCAGCAGGAGGATGGTGCTGCACGCTTGGTCAAGGCAGAGGAGGAATTGGAGGGCTACAGGGACGGAAGCAGCGACGTGGCCGAGCTAAGGACGCAGGCAAAGGAGGCAGAGAGGCTCAAGACTGAGCTTGCGAGTGCACAACGACAATTAGCGCAAGCTCAGCAGGCTTCGAAAGGACCACAGCGGAAAGCATCAGGTGCTGGCCCAGATGCGACTGAGCAGCTTGCGAGCAAGACGTCGACGATCGAGTCTTTGGAGCTGGAATTGAGTAATCTTCGCAACCAACTCAATGGTCTGCAATCAGTTATATCCGAACGCGATACTTCCGCAAAAGAACTCGAAGAACGCGCCTCGGCAGCTGAAGCATCGACAGAATCTACCAAACAGGAACTAGATGCTTTGAAGATCTCGATGAGCTTCCCAAGCGATGAGACAAGAGCTGCCAACGAAGATCCGGAAGCACTAACAAAACGCATCACCGTACTCGAATCTGACCTCCGCACTGCGAACACTAACCTCGACGCTGCTGCTAAGCGCGCCACCTCCCTCGAGCAGAAGATCGAGGCTCTTACAAAACTGCACCGTGATGCAACGAACACTTCCCAGGCCAAGGATAAAGAGCTCACCGATCTTCGCTCACAGCTTCGGCGCCGCGACCGTCCTAGCCACGTCCGCGACGCCTCCGAGTTTGAGCTCGGCGAGGAAGAAACAGAGACCGGAGCGCTGCAAGCCCGCATCCGCGCATTGGAAGCCGAGAACTTTGATCTGCGCCGTGGCGTTTGGCGCGACAAGCGCTCTGAGCTGCAGCCTGGTATAGACGATGAACATGACCGAAGTCCGGAGTACGAGGATGTGGATCTCAATGGCCCCTACACGCCGTTCGGAGGCAGAGGCAGCAATGCGAACCGGCCGCAACATTCGACGTTCCAGGATGTCATTACCTCTGGTATAAGTGCGTTCACTGGACGAGCGCGGGACGCTGTTCCGGCTGTTACAGGTCGACCGAGAGGGTCGACTGGTGCGCACGGGAGGAAGCAGAGTCTGGCGTTGCTCGATGAAGACGAGGATGATTTTGACCCGGAGGCCTTCCAGCTGGCGCAAGAAGAAGAGGCGAGGCGGCGGGTAGAGAGGGTGAAGGAGGTCAAGCGGGGTCTGGATCAGTGGAGAGGTTGGAAGGTGGATATTGCTGAGACGAGGGTGAACGGGGTTGGGCCAGGGAGAGAGTGCGGTCCTGTGTTCGAGGTTTGATTCTCTAATAGACGACAGAATCGCCGGCAATCACTACATGTAAGCTCGTAGACCAGCAAAGAATACCCTTTGATCAACCTTTTGACTTGACTCGAGCTGTAGAAGCTATCTCTGCTCTCATTTGTACCACGTACCTTTCTACCATCTGCGTTCCGTGCATGCTTATGAGAGGTTAATGCCATGTCATTATCGGCAGCGCCCAAGGCTGCTGAGGTGAGGTGAGATTCTGACTCTGCTTCGACCTCGGTCTTGCGAAATACGTCCCTACGACTTCATGGCGAGAAATGCCTTCAATGGTAGGAGAACAGTGTATCCCATTCATCTTTATCGCCTCACAGAGTGGTCTCATATTTGCCCACATTTCGTATCTTTCGCAGACTTCGCTCTAGGTCAAACGGCCGATCCCATGTCTCAACGACCTCATTCGCACGATCATGCCGACGTCACCTCCCTACCATGATGCCAGGCTCTCCTAGACGACCTTTCCTACGAGCACATCTCTCCCGCAACGCGCGTCCCGGACATCTCCTAGGATTTTGGCTTCAATAGCCTCGTGGCTAAGACCCTCGCCACCGACTCCACCATCCGCGCCATTCAGTACCTCTACAAGCCGCCTCAGCATGCTTCTACCAGTACCTCTAGCTCATCTGACTTCGTAGAGGAAAGCCACCTCATTGCTCTCATCTCGCTCGGCCCTGGCATGACTTCACACCCCGACACGCTGCATGGTGGTATGAACGCCACGCTTATCGATGAGGTAGTCGGAGCGCTGGCGATGCGTGAGGCGCCGAAAGGGTCGAGCGGGATGCTAGTGAACTTCAATGTCAATCTGAGGAAGGCCGTAAAGGTTCCCAATGTGGTGATGGGAAAGGCGTGGAGGGATGTGGAGAAAGATCCCGGGAAGGGAGGAAGAAAGCAGTATGTCAAGTAAGTCTCGTGCAATGTGTTAGTCTGGTGAGAAGGGCTGACAGTAGTGGCCGTAGATGCGTGATTGAGCAAGACGGGGTACCGTGTGTGGATGCTGAGTGTTTGTACTTGACATTCAGTACCGAGAAGTCGAAGCTCTAACCCGCTACCGGCCACTGGTAAGACATGATGGAGCAGCGAACTACCAACAATCGAGACCGCTCTAGACGACAGCTACGGTGATGAGGCCGCAATGCCTGTTTGCATCATCTGTCTCTACCAGGAGACCTACCCTCTGCTGGAACTTCTGCAGACAAAGATCGACAAACAGCACTGCGTACGTCCTTTGTTCGGTCAGGCCTCTAGCATCTTCAGTCCGATGGAAACAATTCACTAATTTCGCGTCATTCACTGTCGTGTTCTCGACACCTGCGGATACAAATTCACGTGTACCAAGAAGCAGTTGACTACCGGTCTTCCTTCATCAGCATCCTGCTTCCTTGGTCCAACAACTTCGCTGCATGAGCAGCCTCGCATTCTTCAGCATGGCCGGACCTACCACTCAGCAGCACACCAGAACAACAGCAGCCGAACACGACATCAGATCCCGAGCCCGATAGGCTACCCGATCTCCCCAACGAGCTTCTCGTCAACATCATCTCGCGCCTACCTGCCAAGGAGATATGTGCATGTCGCAGGATCAGCAAGTTCATCAAATCCTTCGTGGACCATGCTCGGAATACTCTCGCCATCACACGGCCTACGATAGTCTTTCACCGGCAACGACTCCTGTCGGACCGTGATTTCTTGACGAACACCGGCAATGTGTCAATCTCCGAGGTATTGAGGCGGTACCTGTGCTACTATGGCACTCTCGATGACCCTATCAGGAAGCAGGCTCTCGACAGACTCTGTTACAATCACATCCTCGCCAGATACCCCGGCATCGACGCGGTTGGTGCGTACCGCTCGCTGGTTGCCGCGGACCGCCTGGCAACAGTCGCAGGGTATGTCATAAACCGCGCATTAAGTAGGCACGTGGAGGAGGCGTCAGTGATCGGCTCTTCTGCCGTTCCAGCAACGAGGCAAAGCACGCAGCGACTGCTCAACAGTGTGGCGAACTCGGTCGGCGACACTACGCTTTCACAATCCATGGCTCCCTTGATTGCCGCTGCGAAGGCTGCATCTCATGATCTTGGGAATCCAGTCCATCGGCTTCAAATCTACTCCCCTGCTGAAGGACCACTTCAGGGACGAGTTCTCCATTTCCAGCCGGGACGAGATCACCGCGACGGCAGGATCCCGATTGCGACGCTGGGGATCCCGTATCTGTCCCCTAAGGACAAGTTTTCGTACTATGCGCAACGCCGATCCGTCAAGCAAATGGTGACCAGAAAGCGTGTCAGCCGGGAGGAGATGAGCGCACTGGAGAAGGCGGTGGTGCTCGAGGAGATGTTTGTTTGGTGAATCTACACGGGCGGTGATGAAGCGATCTGCGTTGTTCAAGAGCAAGTGCAAGGGTTGAGCTGCAGGTGGCGTGATGTCCTTCATGTTCAGCTGTACCTATGGGAAGGCAGCAGCTTGTAGCTTGAGATGGAGATGAAACTTGGAGTGAAAAAGCTTGCTAGTTCACTGCGTTGATAAGAACAGGCGCGAAAAGCATGGTCTTGCGCTGGACATCTCGGAGTCCTGAGTAGTCTACATCTACACTACCAGACCTCGACCTGATCCACCAAACATGCCCCAAACTAACGCCCAACCAACCAGCCTCTCCCTCTCCAACAAACACATCATCGTCTCCCGCGCCGGCATAGCGGGCCTGGCTGTGATCATCGCCCTCAGCCACTCATGGCCCCTGGACGTCGCACCACCGCACATAACCCTCTACGAACGACGAGAGAAAGCCATCTCCCCAGACCGCGAAGGCTACACCATAAGCATCTGCAGTGACCGCATGTCAGGCGGCATGCTGGCCCTCCAACAACTTGACCTTCTCGATGAAGTGCTTGAAGCCAGTGTTCTGAGATCCGAAGGCGGCAAAGGTGGCTTCCACCTTTGGGATAGAGACTTCAGGCCGATCCTCAGGTTCAGGACGCCTGAGAAACCGCCGAATGGACTGCCGGTGCATGGAGACAGGATTGCGAGGTATCTGTTGCGGCAGTGTCTGATCGATGCGTTGCCTGAGAGCTGCGAGGTTAGGTGGGGCACTAGCTGTGAGACGGCTGAGCGGCTCGAGGATGGAAGAATGAGGGTGCTTTTCAGCGGTGGGCGGAGTGGGGAGTGTGATCTCCTTGTTGCTGCGGATGGAGCGAACAGTAAGACTCGTGCTGCTTTGCGGCTGAAGGACGTGTTGAAGCATGCTGGGGTGTCAATGATAGCGGCGAGTGCGAGGTTCGAGGACGATGTGCCCGATGATATCAAGGAGAGCTTTTGACTTGTGCTTGGTGGGAATGGCAACGCGCTCTTCGTCTCGCCGATTGGGGACAGAGGGGCTGCGTGGAGCGTCAGTACTCTGCGATAGAAGCAGCAGGCTACACGAAGTTCAGCTGAAGTGCAATCGAAGAAAGAAGAGATCATGGAGGAAGCCAGACGCTGCGGCAAAGCCTTCGCTGAGCCCTTCGCACAACTCCTGGACTACACTAATCCGGCGACTCTCAAAGTGTTTAACGCCATGGATAAGCTGCCCATCAACCACGCTGAACTACCGGACATTCCTGTCGTCTTCATCGGCGACTCCAATCACGCCGTCTCACCCTTCGCAGGCAATGGAGCGAACATTGCGCTAATGGACGGCATCGATCTCGCCACAGAGCTGTGCCAGACTCAAGGGCTGTTCACGGCAAGAGCGAACTTCGACAAGAAGAGTATGGCCCGGTCGACGAGGACATTGAAGAGCTCACATGTCATAATAACGATCGCGCACTCAAGCGGATGGTGGTTGTAGGTCTACAAGCTTTTTCTGCATTGCTTGAATTGGATGAAGTCCAACGGAGTAACAACCCACGATCTCCACTCAGAATTCTCCTCCACCGCATCCCTTCGATTTGATTCGACGTCCGCACGTACCCATCACACAATAAGAGTATGACCCGATCTAGCAGTGAAATTGGATTCGCAGACCAATGAATGAAGCCACGATTACATATATACACATGCCCTACCACTAGTAAGCAAAATCAGCATAGAAAGATATTCGCTTCGACCCCAATTTCTTTCCTGGCTGTTTGCATAACTCTTTAGATCGAACGGACGAGTACGACTACGAAAGACTACGAACTACGCTCATTATGGCCAACCAACCTCCGACAATCGCTTTAAAAGATCGACTTTCGGCATTGCTACTAGAGCTTCTCATCAGCATCTTCTCGGAGCTCTCTTGTAGAGACATTGGCCGGCTACGGACTACTAGCAGATCTATTCGGACTATAATTGATACTTACATCGCGACTATCGTGCGATCGAGAATCCTCTTCCATCAAAGCCGACTCTGGTCTAATTATGAGACGCTTAGCAGGAATGGAAGCCTATTGCCGAGCGAGGTGTTCGAGCGATTTTTGTGTTACTATGGCGAAATGGGAGGATATACTACCGACATCAGACGGGATGCTCTGGTCAGGCTTTTCGAACGTTACGTTCACACCAGACATGACGACACTGAAGACCAGGTCCCTACGAGCCGGTGCGAATTGGTAGCGCAAGCCTGTGCGGACGCTGCCATCTGGGTACTGGAAGTAGCGGCTTCGAGGAGACAAGAAATTGGCCCGTGGACTTCAGATTTCCTTGCCGAGAGCAAGAAGCTCTACTTTTGGATTCAAAGAGTGAACGCTGACGGGCGTCTCCGCCGATGTTCCATTCTCTTGAAGGATGGGGTGTTTGGTCCAGCTGTACACAAGATGGAAGACATGCTGGCGACTACGACCCCCCGCCGCTGGCTTCCACCACACGGCTTGATTTTTCCTTTCGCAACGGCTCGCGAGGCGCAGCTTTCTTCATCTCGGTCCCTCGTTCCCACCCTGGAGCCGTTAGAAACGTCGTTAAATATCCCATTCGCTTCCTCGACAGTGTCGTATCGTGCCGAGAGTTTGAATATAGCAAGCCCGGTGCTCAAGGCCTCGGTATCAAGGCTGACAGTCCTGGAGAAGGCAGCGATCCTGGAGCAGACGTACGTTTGGCGAGACTGAACGAGAGGTGGTACAGCATCCACACCCAGCTGAAGTGAGATGGCACCTACAAGCAAGCAGGAAGATCCACAAGCCTATTGCAAGGATGGTGTGTGAGTTCTCCTCGAGCCAATGGAGCGACCATAGCTCTAACGGAAGGCATCGATCTTCCCAATGAGCTGTGCCATGATCACAACGTCTATGCGGCCAGAGCGAGCTTTGACAGGAAGAGGATGGCTCGATCAACTAGGAATTTGAAGAGCTCACATGCCGTTGTAGCTATAGACAAGCGGATGGTGGCTGTGGCTCGACAAGCTGTTCTGCATTGCCTGGATCGGTTGAATGTCGTTTTGATGAGCGTCATTCGCTTCGTGTTCTTGTACAAATGGTGTAGAGGCATATCGTGTTCTCGTAGCTCATCAGACCACAAGGTCAACCGATGCAGAAGAGAATCAAGTAATCCCGACCCGCACATTTCTCCAAACACACCATCGCGCCACGAACGCCAATCCCATCCTTCCCGCTCTACTCCACCCCAAGCACCACCTTCAACTCCTTAACCAGAGTATGATCCGCCGAATTCCTCATCCTCCTCACCCACTTCAGTTCTCCACTCTCGACAACAAACTCCCCACCGTTTTGACTGTAATTTCCCCCCTTGAACCCCTTCGGCCCGGACGTAACAATGTTCTTCAAGCTACTCGCCACACTTGACAGCACACTCGTCGTCAAATACTCCGGCTTCGGATCCCCACTCAGTCTGGCAATCATGCCCAGCTTCGCATAGATCGCGCGATCCGGGTCTGTGTAGATCTGGTAGGGACAGCCGGTGCGGGTGCGATAGTCCGGTATGCAAATCGTGTTCCCGCAACCGATGACGGTTAGTGTGGTGGGAGGGGTGGTGGTGGCGAGGGTGGAGGGGGGGAGTGCTTTGGTGAGGTAGCGGATGTATTCTTCGCAGTGCTAGTGACATGATACGTCAATGTATGTCAATGGACAGTAGAGACAATTTGGGTTAGAAGTGAACGTACACCGCAGTAAAAGTGGCGGATGAATACAATGAGTTGGCGACCGGGCTGGTTCTGGTAGAGAGAGTGGAGTGGTAGTTCTTTGCCATTCTCGTCTTTAATGAGCATGTCGCCGGCTTCTTGGAGGGTTTGGGCATCGGGGAGTTGGTAGTGTGATTCTTGATGGTCGCCATTGGTGTGTGTTTGGCCATGGGCCTCCGGAGAGGTATCTTCCTTCGGCTCGTTGCTTACTTCGGCCATGGTGTCCAGGAACTACGTGCAGTAGTCTTCGGCGGAAAGCACGAGTAAGCTGGTGAGTTCACAGATGGTATGTTCTTCAATTCTTTCTGTGGGATGTGTTCGCCTCTAGGCGTTCGGAAGTGAGAAGCGCAATGTCAGTCGTGATGATGAAGCAAGGAATGGTGCTTGTGTCTGCTGTTATACGTAGCTATAGGGACTCTCTGTCAACTCTTGTATATCGGAAGCAGTCCTGGTCACCAGACGCATGCCATCTTGGCGAAGGTGCAAGGGTGAAGTCAGACTGCATGCCAAGGCCGACGATGCAACCGAGCCTCTGCAACCGCCCTCGACAACACCTCCGCCCACCTAGCAGTCCTGCTTCCTACTATACCTCCTACCCCCTCGAGCGCAGCATCGTAGCGTCGCCCAACAGCGGATGCTATGTTCTCCACGAAACTCACCCGCGCTGCCCACCGCGCCACCGCCTCTGTCTCGCCAGCAGCAGCCCTTATCTCTACCACCTCCACCCCCCACTGCACCGCTCGTCCGGCGTCGCATCAACGGCGACCCTCGAGCAGTAAAGCATCGTCATGTCCGCCCGATGACAGCGCAGCCAAAGCAGCGTCTACGGCCAAGGCATCTGGCGACCAGCAGCCATCTCGGACGCCTCCGGTTTCGGAGGCCAAAGCTACGCCGAAGCAGACCAAGGGCAAGGCCAAAGCAGTCAGCAAGCGAGTGACTACGGCGGCAGGAAACAAGAAGGCAGTAGAACCCGTGGATCAGTTCGCCGGTCTACCGAGTGTAGATCCCATCCAAGGCTTGAGGGCCGAAGGTGAGCCATCATACATGCCGATAGCATGCGGGTACGGGATATCAACTAATTACGGGCCATCAGACCTCACCATATCTCGCTTCTTCTCGCTCTACCGACCTGTCAACCCCGCCACGCCCATTCCGCCGCCCTCAACACCCGAAGCCTTCTCGGCTGTCCTCACCGGCCGCCCGCAAGATGCATGGGCCAATGGCAACTCTGCCGAGGGCAGACCGGAGGATACCACCTACGCGCTCCACAACATGTTTGATGCGCTCGAGAAAGGCACCGGGAATGCCGAGGACGAGGGCGTGCGGTGGGAGATCATCCACGAGAGTTCGAGCAATAGCCCAGACGGCGTGAAGCACTTGGACGGCCTACCGCAACGAAAAGGGACTCTGGAGGAGCTAGTAGCGCAATTCAAACCTTTCCGAGCGCCACCTCCTCCGCAGCCATTTGTGGAGGCCAACGAGCAGCTAGCAGTGCCGAAGACAAGCACGCGAGGACGGCCCAAGAAGAAGACGTTCACGGCCACCATTACCGTAACCGAGTCAACATACGAGGACGGGCAGAGGACTTACTCGGCGTCCTCTTCGCCTATCGTACGTTTGCCGGAGCCGAGGAGTTCGGAAACAGCGATACGGGAGCCTACACGGTCGAAACAGCATTTCCTAATGCGCATGCTGCAGCGACAACGCGAGTACATGGCCGCCCGACCGAGCCCAGTCAGCTCAGTCACGCCCTGGCCGGTACGGAAAGCGGCGAGTGCTGCACGACAAGAGCGCATGAGGAGCATGTTCAAGACGTTCAAGATGTTCCTCATCTCCGTGAAGCGGCAGCGCAAGCTGAAGATGAAGAAGCATAAGTATAAGAAACTCATGAAGCGGACGCGTAACCTGAGGCGGAGGATCGAGAGGAGCTAGACGGCGATTGTTGGTTGTTACACGACTCTTTTTCTGCATTGCGTCGGTTCATCTGAGCGCCGGTTCGTCCTCGGGATCTACGACGCCGGACCAGGCTTTCGGGGTGGGCGGTTCTTGAAGCGAGCGTAGAGTACTCAATGCATATCCCTTTACCAAGTCCACGATGACAACCTTTCCAGCTCCTAGCAGACGTCCAAGTCGGCGAATCGGTACGAGGAAGTTCCGCGTATTTGTACACGCTGCTGCAGCTATCCTTGGCGCCTTCGGCGAAAGCTTCTAACGCCGAGCTGGGGTGCATCAAATCCATCCGCGCCTGGTTGCTTGCATCCAATGGCGTACGACCGTCCACTGACTCCATTGGGTATATTGGTGAATGCAGGCAATTATGCGAGGGTGTGGTGTTGGTATGATCTAGGAAGTCTCCAGTGGGTGTGTGACCCGCAGAGAGGATTCGGGATGAAGGTTGGGATGAGTCAGTTAAGGAGTGGTATATATAGATGAATGGAAACCTGGATGTTTGAGCTGAAGGCAGAGCATTCTAAACCCCGGAAGTTGATAATTGGAAATCATGGCAGCTGAGATGAATGAGAAGACTGTTGTCTTTATTACGGGTGGGAATACTGGTAGTAAGTACCCATTGCTCTACTAAACTGTTCACGACCAGTGCTGATCTGCCGCAGTTGGTCTTGCAACGGTACAAGCTCTCTGCGAGTCATCGACTCCATACAACATCATCCTCGGATCTCGAGACGAACAGAAAGGCAAAGATGCCGCAACCACAATCTCCTCCTCGCTCCCGAACACCAGAAGCACCATCAACGTCGTCCCCATCGACCTGACCTCCGACTCCTCCATCACCTCCGCCGTCTCCACCCTCTCCTCCTCCCACAACGGAACCCTAGACGTCCTCATCAACAACGCCGGCGCCGCCCTCGACCCCGCCCACTCCCAAGGCAAACTCAGCACCCGTGAGCTCTGGAACCAAAGCTGGGACATCAACGTCTCCGGCACCCAAGTCCTTACCGAGCTCTGTGCGCCTTTACTCCTCAAATCCTCCAACCCGCGGCTCTTGTTCCTGACCTCTGGAACGGCTTCTCTGGCCGAGACCGAACGCACCGACGGGCCGATGTACGAACGCATCAACGGCTCTCCGGCTGCTGGGTGGCCGAAACCGGGGTTCACGGGCACGCCGGCGTATCGGAGCGTGAAGACGGGCTTGAATATGGTGGCGCGGGAGTGGCGGAGGTTGTTGAGGGGGGATGGGGTGAAGGTTTGGCTTATTAGTCCCGG
>JAABUL010001574.1_pt1 | contig 42358 bp, 35 predicted proteins | sample 5559151 | NCBI WGS metagenome assembly JAABUL01 (sample SAMN10711876, study PRJNA513368) | rock metagenome | isolation source: Antarctica rocks | place: Antarctica: Victoria Land, Pudding Butte sud | reverse complement strand
CAGTTTAAAGCAAAGGCTTTGTAAAGGCGTATTACAGGCGTTCCCAGCGCGTACCAACGACGGAATAAATCCTTCCGTCGTTGGTATACCGTAAGAAAGCCACTGCAACAAAGAAGCAACACAAAGGCGACGCCGAACAGAAGGACGCATGAAACTTTCGGAGTTGTATCCCTACTGGGCAGGCGTGCATGACGAACTGCTCACGGCTTTGCACGCGCTGGACAAAGAACGCCTGAACTACAAGCCGCTGCCGGGGACGCCGACTATTCGGCAATTGGCATTGCAGCTTTTGGAAGACGAGCGGTTTTGGGTCGCGCATTTGGTGGCTGGCTTTGACATCGAAACGCCGCGTCCCGCCGACTTCCGCACCGGCCTGGTATTGGCGGAAGCCTTGGCCGCGCAGCGCCTGGTCACGGCCCGCGCGCTGGAGCCAATTGGCGTCTTGGGTCTGAAGTCGGTGCGGACTGTCCCCGCCGATGCTCTGCCCAATCGCCCCGAGGCGAACATGCCTGTCGGCTGGCTGTTCTGGCACGTCTTGGAGCGGGAATTGATGGTGTGGGGCCAGGTCCAGCAGCGTTTGGAAGAGGCGAAAGCGGCGGAGAAGCAGAACGCAGAGTAAGATAATTGTCGATGAAAAGTAAACTATGCCTAGAAATACAGATATTCATAAAGTCTTAGTCATCGGCAGCGGGCCGATTATTATCGGGCAGGCGGCGGAGTTTGACTATGCGGGAACGCAGGCGTGCCAATCGCTGCGGGAGGAAGGCGTCTCGGTGGTGCTGGTCAATTCCAACCCCGCAACCATTATGACCGACCCGGAAACTGCCGATGCCGTGTATATTGAACCCCTGACGGTGGAGTTCGTGGAGCGCATCATTGCCAAAGAGCGGCCCGACGGCCTGCTGCCCACCCTGGGCGGGCAGACCGGCCTGAACCTGGCGACGGAACTGGCCGAAGCGGGCATTCTGGACAAGTACAGCGTGAAGCTGCTCGGCACGCCGCTGTCTGCCATTCGCAAGGCTGAGGATAGAGAAATCTTTCGGGCATTGATGCAGGAAATCGGCGAGCCGGTGCCCGAATCCTGGATTATTGAAGATGAGGTTTCGCTGGAAGAACTCAGCCGGAACACCGAGGCCCCGTGGCCGCTGATTGTCCGGCCCGCGTATACATTGGGCGGAACCGGCGGCGGGATCGCGCGTACGCCGGAGCAGCTCTGCGAGATCGGCAAAGGGGGCCTCCTGCTCTCGCCCCGGCATCAGGTAATGGTGGAGCGTTACCTTTCGGGATGGAAAGAGATTGAATATGAAGTGATGCGCGACAGCGCGGACACGTGCATTACGGTCTGCAACATGGAGAACTTTGACCCGATGGGCATGCACACGGGCGACTCTATTGTGGTCGCCCCAAGCCAGACCCTGTCCGACAAAGAGTATCAGATGCTGCGCTCCGCCGCGCTCAAGATTATCCGAGCACTGGGGATTGAAGGCGGCTGCAATGTGCAGATGGCGCTTGACCCCCACTCGTTTGATTACTATATTATAGAAGTCAACCCGCGCGTCTCCCGGTCGTCGGCCCTCGCAAGCAAAGCCACGGGGTACCCGATAGCCCGTGTCGCGTCCAAGATCGCGATTGGCCTGCGCCTGGACGAAATCCCCAATGCGGTGACCAAGAAGACACTCGCGTGCTTTGAGCCTGCCTTAGATTATATCATCGTCAAGATACCGCGCTGGCCGTTTGACAAGTTCACCCTCGCCGACCGCCGGATTACGACGCAGATGAAAGCCACCGGCGAGGTGATGGCGATTGACCGCACGTTTGAGGGCGCGATCTTGAAAGCCATTCGTTCGCTGGAGATTGGGCAGACGGGCCTGCGTCCAAAGCGCGGCGATGCGCTGTCGGAGATGGAGCTGGAGTCCGGGTTGTCTTCGGCCACAGACGAGCGCTTGTTTCTGATTGGGGAAGCGTTCCACCGGGGCATGGGCATCTCCGAGGTCGCGGCGCTGTCGGGCGTAGACCCCTGGTTTCTGACGAAAATCCAGCGCCTGGTCGCCCGCGAGGACGCCCTGCGCGCCGCCGCCCCGCGCTTTGCGCCCGGCAGAACCCCGGATGCCGAAGCCTTGACTATGATAGGCGAGGCCCGCAAGCTCGGCTTTTCCAGCCGCCACATCGCTGACTTATTGGGCGTAAAAGAAGCACTGGTGCGCGACTGGTGCGCCGACATGGGCCTGCGGCCCTCGTACAAGATGGTGGACACGTGCGCGGCAGAGTTTGAGGCCGCCACCCCGTATTTTTATTCGTGCTGGGAAGCCGAAAGCGAAGCGTAGCGCACAGTGCAGGACTTCGCGCCCTGCGCGCCGAACAGGAGCGAAGAACACACAATGACAGAAAACCCATTGCCCCTGATCGCCGTGATTATGGGCAGCAAGTCGGACTGGAACACCATGCGGCACAGCAGCGAGACACTGGCGGAGTTTGGGGTCGCGCATACAAACAAAGTCGTGTCCGCCCACCGCACGCCGGACTTGCTGGCGCAGTTCGCCCAGAGCGCCGAAAGCGCGGGCCTGCGCGTGGTGATTGCCGGGGCGGGCGGGGCGGCCCATCTGCCCGGCATGGTGGCGGCGCAGACATTAGTGCCCGTGCTCGGCGTTCCCATTCAAAGCCACGCGCTGAGTGGGCACGATTCGCTGCTGTCTATTGTGCAGATGCCCGGCGGCATTCCCGTGGGCACATTGGCGATTGGCAAGGCGGGGGCAATCAATGCCGCGCTTTTGGCTGTTGCTATCCTGGCGGGCACCGACCCTGCCCTGCGCGAACAATTGCGCGAGTGGCGGCGCCGGCAGACCGAGCGCGTTTTGCAGGACACTTTAATATGACGCAGCACACAGGGCCAATCCTGCCGGGGGCGGCGATTGGCGTGCTGGGCAGCGGGCAATTGGGCCGCATGTTCGCCCTCGCCGCGCGCCGGTGCGGCTACCGTGTCCACACCTACTCGCCGGACAGCGACACGCCCACCGGGCAGGTGGCCGACGTGGAGATCGTGGGCGACTACGACGATCTGGATGCCGTGCGCGCGTTCGCCCGCGACGTGTCGGCAGTGACATTTGAGTTTGAAAACGTGCCTGCGGCCACGGCCAATGCCTGCATGGAGATGGTGCCCGTTCACCCGGATGGGCATGTCCTGCATATCGCGCAGAACCGACTGCGGGAAAAGACGTTTCTGGCGCAGGCGGGCATTCCCTGTGCCCCGTTCCGTCCTGTGGCGACGAGAGCCGAGTTAGATGAAGCCTTGAGCGTGCTGGGCTGCCCTGCCGTGCTCAAAACAGCGGGCTTCGGCTATGACGGCAAGGGCCAGGTGACGATTGATGCCCCAAGTTTTGCGGGCGAGGCATGGGACGCTCTCGGCGGGCAGGAGTGCGTGCTGGAAGCGTTTGTCGCGTTTGAGCGCGAAGTGTCGCTGGTGGCCGTGCGCGGCGCGGACGGCGCATTCGCCCAGTATGGCCTGATTGAAAACGCCCATGCGCGCCATATCTTAGATACCAGCGTCTGCCCTGCGCGCGTGCCGCCGTCTGTTGAAGCCGAGGCGGAGCGCATGGCCCGCGCCATCTTGGAAGAGTTGAACGTGGTGGGCGTCCTGTGCGTGGAGTTCTTTTTGACGCGGGAGGGGCGTCTCCTGGTCAACGAATTGGCCCCGCGCCCCCACAATTCGGGACACTTGACGATGGATGCCCACGCCACCAGCCAGTTTGAGCAGCAGTTGCGGGCCGTGTGTGGCCTGCCTCTTGGCTCCACGGAGCGCGTGGTTCCCGCCGCCGCCATGTGCAATCTTCTGGGCGATCTGTGGGACGAGGGCACCCCTGGCGATCTGTGGGACGAGGGCACCCCTGATTGGCCCCGCGCATTTGCCCTGCCGAACGTCGCTGTCCATCTGTATGGCAAAGAAGAGGCGAGGCCGGGCCGCAAGATGGGCCATGTGACCGCCCATGCACAAACCCCTGAAGCCGCCGAACTGCTGGCTCGCCAGGCTCGTGCCGCGCTTTATCCCAAACTATGACGAACCCAAAGACAGCCCTTGTCACCGGCGCCTCGCGCGGCATCGGACGCGCCATCGCCCTGCGGCTGGCGTCGGATGGCGTTCGTGTCGGCGTCCACTACAACTCCAATCACAAGGCTGCCGAAGAGACTTTAACCGCGCTGCCCGGCACGGGCCACGTCCTGCTGCCCGCCGACCTCGCCGACCCCGCAAGCGCGGAACCGCTGGCCGTGCGTGCCTTAGAACACTTGGGCGGGCGGGTGGACGTGTTTGTCCACAACGCGGGGATCTACCTGCCGTCGCCTGTCCTGGAAACAGCGTCCCTGAATGACTGGCGGCGTGTCCTACAGGCGCAGATGCAGGTCAACTTTTGGGCCGGGGCGGAGCTGGGCTTTCTGCTGGCGAAGCCGATGGCGGCGGCAGGGTGGGGGCGCATCATCCATATCTCCAGCCGGGCGGGGCTGCGGGGCGAAGTGGACAATTGCGGCTATGGCGCAAGCAAGGCCGCGCAGATCAACCTGGTGCGGTCGCTGGCCGCCGAACTCGCGCCACATAAGATTGGCTGCTTTGCCGTCGCGCCCGGCTGGACGGAAACCGATATGGCCGCCGATGTTTTGGCCGCGCGGGGCGAGGCGATCCGTGCCGGTATTCCCCTGGGGCGCGTGGCTTCTCCCGACGATATTGCGCATCTTGTGGGGTATTTGGTCACCGAAGGGGCGGATTACCTGTCGGGCAACACGATTGATGTCAATGGGGCCTCTTACCTCCATTAGTTCTCTCAAAACTAAAGGCGGCAGGAGTTTTGCCCTGACGCCGCCAATTTCTCCTTACGTATTTTCGGAACACAGCAAAGGAACTAGGCAGTATGGCTAATGAGAACAACGGCGCAAAAAGCGCCTTGATCGTGTGGGGCGGCTGGGATGGGCACGAGCCGCAGCAGGTCGCCGGGTTGTTTGAGGAGGCGCTGACAAAGCACGGCTTTCAAGTGGAAGTCGCGGATACACTGGATGCGTTCCTAGACGAAGAGAAACTGAAATCGCTCTCTCTGATTGTTCCCGTATGGACGATGGGCAAGATTACCAATGAACAACTGAAGCCTGTTCTGAATGCCGTGGAAGGCGGGGTCGGGCTGGCGGGGTGTCACGGCGGCATGTGCGACTCGTTCCGCGACGCCACCGAGTGGCAGTGGATGACGGGGGGGCAGTGGGTCTCGCACCCCGGCAACGATGGCGTGGAGTATCCCGTGCGCATCACGAGTACGGAGCACTTTATCACGCAGGGCGCGCCCCGCGAGTTTCAGGTGAAAAGCGAGCAGTATTACCTGCATACGGACCCCAGCAACGTGACTTTGGCCGTCACGCCGTTCCCTCTCGCCGACGGCCCGCACAAAGCCAATGGGCCGTTTGACATGCCCGTGATTTGGACGCGCCTGTGGGGGCAGGGGCGCGTTGCCTACAATTCCCTGGGGCACCATGCCGATATTGTCGCGCAGCCGCCGGTTCTGTCCCTGATGACGCGGGCGATGCTGTGGGCCGCCCATGCCGAAGACGCCGCCTAATTTCGCGCTTTGAGTTCACCTATGCACTACCCTCGTCCCGCCCGCTGGGCGCATGTCCCGGCGGCGACTGCAAGCGTAGTCGCCGCTGCCGGCGCTTTGCTGCCCGCTCTGGCCGCCCCGCGCCATGCCCCGAGTGCGCGCCGCTCCCCCAAAGCTGCCGTGAAGCCGCGCGCTGTTCCCACGCCGCCCGGCTGGACATTGACCTTTGACGATGAGTTTGACGAGCCATCGTTGGACACCGCCAAATGGACGGCGACCGACTGGGCCAGCACCATCAACGGCGAGCTGCAGGACTATGCGCCCGATGACGTGTCTTTGCATGACGGCGCGCTGCGGCTTGAAACCCGCAAGCGCGCGCGGGATGGGCGCGAGTATACATCGGGCGAAGTGCGGAGCGTGGGCAAGTTTTCCCAGTTGTATGGGCGCTTTGAGTTTCGCGCACGCCTGCCGCAGACCACCGGGACATGGTCGGCGGAATATCTCATTGCCGAAAACGACCGCTGGCCGCCCGAGATTGATGTGGAAGAGTATCTCGGCAAAGACCCGACTGTTCTGCACATGACCACGCATTGGGCCACGCTCGCCGGGCACCATGGCGCGTATCATTCCCAGCGCGATGAGCTGGGGGTTGACTATACCAAATGGCATGTCTATACGGTGGAATGGGAACCGGGCGTGGTGCGCTGGCTGATTGACGGCCACCTTTACGGCACCAGCGGGCCAGGGGCGAAGCCGTATATTTCCCATGTGCCCATGTACATTCGGATCAACACCGCGCTGGGCGGCTGGGCGGGCGGCCCGGATGCGCACAGCGTCTGGCCGCAGTTCCATGATATTGACTCTGTGCGCGTCTACCGGCGCACCGGCATGCCCCCGCCCGCCAATGCCGGGCCGGATCAGGAGCTTGCCTTCCCGCAGCGCACGGCCCAATTGCAGGGTATATCATGCAATCCGATGGGGCCGCACACCGCCGCGTGGAGCCAGGTCGCGGGGCCGGGGCAGGCCGTGTTTGCGTCGCCGAACGCTCTTGCGACCACCGCCACCTTTCCCCTGCCGGGCAACTACCGTCTGCGCCTGACTGTGTCGGATGGTCCCGTGTCCGCCTATAACGACATGACGGTGCGGGTCAACTCTCCCCAGGATGTGCCCATTTCGGCCCTCGCCGATGCGTACACGTTTGTCAACTCGGCCCAGTCCGGCCTGCATGCCGAAGGCGGGGCGCAGTACCTGCTTGTCGGCGTCCGCCCGTCCGTGGACGATACCCGCGACCAGATGCAGTCGTACCTGACATTTGACCTGTCCCATGCCCCGCGCGCCGCGCACGCCGCTTTGCGCCTTTATGGAGGGCAGGCGTACACCAGCTACCCCACGCCTTTTTCATGTCTTGTGCAAGCCGTCCCCAAGCCGCAGTGGGACGAAAAATCAACCAACTGGGCAGACGCGCCGGTGTTGGGGTCGCAAACCGCTCCCTTTGTCGTTCTCCCTTTTGTCCACAACAGCACCGAGCACTGGTACGAGGTTGATGTAACATCCCTCGTCCAGGCAGTGCAGGCGAGCGGCCAAACTCTGGCAGGATTTGCCCTGCTGCCCGCCGAGAGCGGCGGGCGCATCTCCGCCACGTTCCATTCTCGCGAGGATGCCGCCCACGCCCCGCATTTAGTTGTCACGCCCTCGCAGCCTGGAGTGCCAGGCAGCCCACAACCCCCCGCCCCCCGGACTGCCGCGCCGCGCCATCCGCTTCGTCCTGGGCGTGCCAGGCAGCCCACAACCCCCCGCCCCCGCTGGATAGGACAGCCCTCGCCCCCCAGCCAGATAGCCCTCACCCCCCAGCCCACTCTCCCGCAAGCGGGCGAGGGGGAGCAAGAGCAGCCCCCCCGCCCCAATTCTGGGGAGCCGGAAAGAAGTGCCCGTGCGGGCGAAGGGGAGCAGGAATATGATATTTCCAACCCTCCGCCGCCTTCGTAAAAGCGTTCCTCCCCCGCTCGCATGGCGTTCCTCACCCGTTCCCAATGCATTCCTACGGCATACCGACGACGGAACAAATCCTTCCCTCGTCGGTACACGCTTAACACGCCTTGCCAATGCCGATACAATCCCAATAAGCCCCCCTCTCCTGCCTATCTGCAATAGACAACTTTGGGCGCAACCAGGTATCCTGCGGGTGCGAAGAAATAGGCGGCGAAAGGAAGTTAATGATGAGCAGCAGTGACGACATAATCGCGGCGGGGCCGTTTGAAGCAACGTGGGAGTCGCTGAAAAACTACCGCGTTCCCACCTGGTATCAGGATGCAAAGTTCGGCATCTTTATCCATTGGGGCGTGTATTCCGTGCCCGCATTCGGCAGCGAGTGGTATCCGCGCAACATGTACCAGGCCGGGTCGCCGGAGAACAAGCACCATCTTGAGACTTACGGGCCGACGGATCAGTTCGGCTACAAAGACTTCATTCCCAAGTTCACAGGCGAGAACTTCGACCCGGATGCCTGGGCAGCGCTCTTTCAGGAGGCGGGCGCGCGGTATGTGGTGCCGGTTGCGGAGCACCATGACGGCTTCGCCATGTACGACAGCGACCTGACCGAGTGGACCGCGGTTAAGATGGGGCCGAAGCGCAACACGACGGCGCTGCTCGGCGAAGCCGTCCAAAAACGGGGCATGACCTTTGGCGTCTCCAACCACCGCGCCGAGAACTGGTGGTACTTCAACGGTGGGCGCCTCACTCCCTCCGATGTCACCGACCCGGCAAATCAAGGGCTGTACGGGCGGGCCACGCTCAGCGATGATGGCACCGCCGATGTCGGCAAAAGCGTGCCGGACACGGCCCATTTGGAAGACTGGCTCGCGCGGGCCTGCGAGATGGTGGACAAGCTGCGCCCGCAGATTATGTATTACGATTGGTGGATTGAAGAGCCTGCGTTTGCGCCGTACCTGCAAAAGTTTGCGGCGTTCTACTACAACCGCGCCGCCGAGTGGGGTCTGGAAGTGGCGATTAACTACAAAGACAAAGCCTATCCCGAAGGCTGCGGGGTGTATGATATTGAGCGGGGACAACTGGCCGACATCAACCCGCGCTTCTGGCAGACGGATACGGCTTTGGGCAAAAAATCCTGGGGTTATATTGTCGGGGAAGACTACAAAACACCCGAATCGGTGGTCGGCGACCTCGTGGACATTGTCAGCAAGAACGGCACACTGCTCATCAATGTCGGCCCCCGGCCCGACGGCACCATCCCCGACGAAGACGCGCAGATTTTGCGCAGCGTCGGGTCCTGGCTCAAAGTGAACGGTGAAGCCATCTACGGCACCCGCCCGTGGACGATCTTCGGCGAAGGCCCGACCGAAGTGCCCGAAGGCGGATTTTCCGATACCAAGCGCGGGGCGTTTACCCCTCAGGACATTCGCTTTACGACGCGGGGCGAAACTCTCTATGCCATCGCTCTGGCTGTGCCTGGAGCATCGCTCACCATCAAATCTCTCGGGACAGACGCGGGCCTCTGGAATAAGCCAATCGGCACGGTCCGACTCTTGGGCCATGCTGCGCCCCTGACTTGGGAGCAGACCGCGCAGGGCTTGGTTGTGACCCTCCCTGCCGACAAGCCGACCCCGTTTGCGTCTGCCTTGGAGATTACCCTCGCTTGACGAAGGACACGCCATGTACGTGATGTCATACTTCAAGACCGACGCCGAAGCCCTGCATCTGGCGGTCAGCGATGATGGGCTGCAATGGCGGGCCGTGCGCGGGGGCGCCCCTATCTTCCAGAGCACGCTCGGCTCCCAATCCGTGCGCGACCCGTTCTTGTGCCGCGCTGCCGACGGGCGCTTTCACCTGCTTGCCACCACCGCCCCCTCCCCAGACAGCATCCTGCACACCGTGTCCGATGACCTCTTGTCCTGGCGGGAAGAAGCGCACGTGCCGGTCATGGCGTCCGTGCCCGGCGTGGGCAACTGCTGGGCGCCCGAAGCGTTCTGGGACGACGACGCGCAGTGCTGGCGCGTGCTCTGGTCGTCCTCCACAATGACGCCCAACACGCCCTCCGACGGCAACCACCGCATCTGGGGCTGCGCCACCCGCGACTGGCAGACATGGACTCCGCCCGAGTTGTTTTTTGACCCCGGCTACAGCGTCATTGATGCCACCGTCGTCAATCTTGCGCCGCAGCGGTATATGATGGCCTTCAAGGACGAGCGCGGGCACAATCCCCCGCGCCACGCGGAGCCGGGGCAGCGCAAAGCCATCGGTGTCGCGTTCGCCCCGAGCGGAGCAGGCCCCTGGGCCGAAGTGTCTGATTTAATCACGCCCCCACTGACCGAAGGGCCTGCGCTGTTCCGGCGCGACGGACAATGGGTGATGCTGTTTGACCACTTCATGGAAGAGCGGTTCGGCGCGCTGGCAAGCGTGGACGGCCTGCACTGGGAGCTGCTGACGCCGGGCATCGCATTCCTGCCCGGCCTGCGCCACGCGAGTGTCCTGGAAGTGCCGGACGAAATTGGGCGCAGCCTGCCGACTTAAATAAAGAGGCCCCCCCGCCCCAATCCTGGGGAGCAATACAGAGAAAGGACAGCCGCACTTGTCTTGTACTTTCTTCTTCTGGCTCCCCAGAACTGGGGCGGAGGGGCTTCTTTTCCACTTCTCCGACACGCTCCCACAGTAGGAACGCACTTTCCCCAATGCGCGGCAGGAAAAACGCGGGGGCGCGCCGAACGAGTGCGCACCCCTGTTTTGGCATGCAAAGGAAGCTCCCATGAACCCACTTGCCGGCAAACCCGCCCCGCGCTCGCTGCTGGTCAATGTTCCCCGTTTAATCTCGGCCTATTACACGCACATCCCCGACCCGAACAACCCGCTGGACTTGGTCGCTTTCGGCACGTCCGGGCACAGAGGCACGCCGCTCAAGGGCACGTTCAACGAGGCGCATATTCTCGCCATCGCGCAGGCATTGTGTGAGTTTCGCGCACAGGCAGGCACGACCGGGCCGCTCTTTCTGGGCATGGACACGCATGCGCTGTCGGAACCCGCCCGCGCCACCGCCCTGGAGGTCTTTGCCGCCAACGGCGCCACGGTGATGATTGCCGATGATTTAGGTTACACGCCCACGCCCGTGGTCTCGCATGCCATTCTCACCTACAACAAGGGCCGCACGGAGGGCCTCGCCGACGGCGTCGTGATTTCCCCGTCTCACAACCCGCCCGAAGACGGCGGGTTCAAGTATAACCCACCGAGCGGCGGCCCGGCGGACACCAATATCACGCAGTGGGTGCAGGACAGAGCCAATGCTCTCCTGCACGGCAAGCTCGCAGGCGTGCGGCGCGTGCCCCTGCGCGTCGCCCTGGCGGCGCACACGACCCACAAATACGACTTTGTGACGCCTTATGTCGCCGACCTGGAAAACGTCGTGGACATACAAGCCATCGCCGACGCAGGCGTGCAGATTGGCGTTGATCCCCTCGGCGGCGCGTCCGTTTCCTACTGGCAGCCCATCGCTGAGCGTTACAACATTAACTTGCAGGTCGTCAACGACGTTATCGACCCGACATTTAGCTTTATGACCGTCGATAAAGACGGCAAGATACGCATGGACTGCTCGTCGCCGGATGCGATGGCGAGTTTGATTGGCCTCAAAGACACGTATGACATTGCCTTCGGCTGCGACCCCGACGCCGACCGGCACGGCATCGTCACGCCGTCGTCCAGCCTGATGAACCCCAACCACTATTTGGCTGTCGCTGTGAATTATCTGTTCAGCCACCGTCCGGGGTGGCCGGCTGAGGCAGGCGTGGGCAAAACTCTGGTGTCCAGCGCTTTGATAGACCGCGTCGCGGCGGCGTCAAACCGCAAGCTTGTGGAAGTGCCCGTCGGCTTCAAGTATTTCGTAGACGGCCTGCTCAGTGGCGCGCTGGGCTTTGGCGGCGAGGAAAGCGCGGGGGCGTCGTTTCTGCGCAAAGACGGCACGGCGTGGACGACCGACAAAGACGGCCTCCTCTTGGGCTTGCTGGCCGCAGAGATTACTGCCGTTACGGGCAAAGACCCCGGAGACCATTATCTTGACTTAGCCGCCCGGCTCGGCAGCCCCGTCTACGCGCGCACCGATGCCCCCGCCACGCCCGCCCAGCAGGCCGTGTTGAAGTCCCTGTCTCCCGCCCAGGTTTCCGCCGACACGCTGGCGGGGGAACCCATTCTTGCCAAGCTGACCCGCGCGCCGGGCAACGATGCGCCCATTGGCGGCCTCAAAGTCACCACCGAGAACGGCTGGTTTGCGGCGCGTCCTTCCGGCACGGAGCATCTCTACAAGATCTATGCGGAAAGCTTCGTCGGCCCGGAGCATCTCGCGCGCATCCAGACCGAAGCGCAGGCGATTGTCGGGGCGGCCTTTGCCGATGCGGGGTTATAGGGTGTGCATAAAAAGCCCTAATGCCCCTACAAGATCGCCCCCTAGCCCCCAATTCTGGGGGGACAGGAAAAGAATAGGATAAGAATAGGATAAAGATAAGAAAGCCTATGGCAGTGGCCGTTCTGCTCTTACTCTTCTCCTATCCCCCCAGAATTGGGGGCTAGGGGGCGATCTTCTCCCCCACAACTTACGCTTTGACGAAAGACGCGCCCATGATAATCCAAAGCCTGCTGGACACAGACCTGTACAAGTTCACCATGCAGCAGGTCGTGTTCCACCGGTTCCCCGCCGCCACCGCCGAATACACATTCCAATGCCGCAATGAAAACGTAGACCTGTGCCCCTATGCCGATGAGATCGGCGCGGAGATCGACCGCTTCTGCCGCCTCGCGTTGACCGCCGACGAGCTGGCGTTTCTCGGCGGCATTCGCTACCTGCACCCCAGTTATGTGGACTCCCTGCAGCGCTTTCGCCTGGACCGGGGCTGCGTGCAAATCACCACGGACGGCGCGTTTGGCCTGCGCGTTTCGGGCAATTGGTACCAGACCATTTTGTTTGAAGTGCCTGTTCTTGCCATTATCAACGAAGTCTATTTCCGGCATACGCACCCCTGGTCGGCGGATTTGGAAGCCGAAGGGCTGCTTCGCCTGCGCGACAAATGCCAGTTGCTTCAAGACGCAAGCCTGCCCGACTTTTCCCTGGTGGAGTTCGGCACCCGGCGTCGCTACAGCGCGGCTTGGCAGGCCACGGTTTTGGACATGCTGATGGCGCTCGTGCCTGGCTTTATGGGCGGGACAAGCAATGTCGCGCAGGCCCGGCGTTTGGGGCTGCCGCCGTTTGGGACAATGGCGCACGAGTTCTTGCAGGCGTTCCAGGCCTTCGCGCCCCTGCCGGACTTCCAAAAGCAAGCGTTTGAGACATGGATGCAGGAGTACCGGGGCGATTTGGGCATCGCGCTCTCCGACATTGTCGGCATGAATGCGTTCTTCCGCGACTTTGACCGCTTGTTTTCCAAAGCCTATGACGGCGCGCGCCACGACAGCGGCGACCCTTACGAATGGGGCGAGCGGCTGATTGCCCACTACCAGGGCTTCGGCATCGACCCACGCGCCAAGTTCGCCGTCTTCAGCGACAGCCTGGATATGACGCGCGCGCTGGCCCTCTCCCGCCATTTCGCCGGACGCATCCGCACCTCGTTCGGCGTGGGTACCAACCTCACCAACGACCTGGGGTTTCCGGCCCTCAACATCGTCCTGAAGATGACCCGCTGCTGCGGCCAGCCGGTCGCCAAGCTGAGCGATAGCGAGGGCAAGCTAATGGCCTCCGACCCGGTCTTCACGTCCTACCTACGCCAGACATTCCAGATTCCCGCGCCGCCTGCTGCCGCGCCCTCGCCGCCTCCCAAAAAGCCCGGCGGCAAGGCGGCGTTGTAACGGCCCCTCTTCGGCGTTGTGAGAGCGTTGCAAGGGCATACCAACGACGGAAGAAATCGTTCCGTCGTTGATACGCGCTTGAAACACGTATAATCCGCCCAAGCAATCCGCAGACAAGCCGTGTGCCGAGCTAACTCAGACTCGTAAAGAAGGGGAAAGCCGGAGGTACAGTAGGGTTATATGTGCTTTTGGCAGCAATGCGATGCCAGCGCCTGAGTGACTAACATGTTTAATCAAGAACAAACAATCCGTTTCTACCACTGGGCAGTTCAAGACTTCAAGCGTGAAATGGATGAAGGTTATCCACTCCTGCGGACAGCTCAAATGCCAATTGCAATGACCTACTTGCAGATGGTCAAAACGATGACTATGACCGAGCAGCAGAAGCTTGCAGCCGCCTGTCTTGATTGGTCACACCAAGAAGCGCGCGCTTTGCTCGGTGAAACCAGAACGTCAGCGGAACATGAATTGCGTCAGGAGTACCTTCATTATCTCAGTGGTCATCGGCATCTATTTACGAATCCATCATACGAACGTCTGAGGTATGGGGCTGAAAGACAGAAACGAAGCTATTTAGTAAAGCTGCTGAAGCAGGAAGTAGGTCAAGTACTAGGGCCGAACATCAAAGATACAACAGATGATTTGATTTTTATCTCGCCCCTAGAGCAGTATTTTGTCGGTACACGCATTCAAGTCACCAGGGATTGCCGAGTACGCTATTCGCAGAATATTATGAAGTCAAAGACTAGCCCTGTTGGTCTCCTTGCCTTTCCTGCACATAATGGGACTAATTTGTGTTCTTGGTTAGGGCTAGGAGTGAGTGAGTGGGACTTGCCGTGCCTGGAAGATGCGGAACCGGGGGCAAAATCCCTGGCGCTTGTTTGCAAGCATTTTATTGATAACTGTCCCCACTTTGTGTAAGGGGGATCAGCCGTGAGCGACAATGCCTGAGTTTTGATGAAAGCAAAGGTCTGCCTAAGTGCCGGGCTAGTCAATCACGTTTGTGTCCCCGGCTTCCAGAAAGAGAATGTCGCCGTATGCAAGGGTAATTTCAGCAGCGCGGCAGGTGTCGGCCATCTGCGGCAGTGTGTGCGGGCCGACAATGGCGATGCCACCGCGAGGATGATTGAGCAGATACGCCAGCGCGACGGCATTGGGCGACTCGTCCAATCTTTCGGCCAGATGGTGTACGCGCTGCCATCGCTCGCGGTTGAGAGGGGAGTGGTATTCCCGGAAACGCGGGCTGCTCTCATCATACAGGTGCGCGAAAAGGCCGCCTGCTTGGGACGCATAGGGAATGACGCGCAGATTGGTTTTGCCGTACCATGCCAGGGCCTCGCTGTCCATCGCCCAGGTGTTTTGGGCGGCATCATAAAGGGTATTTCGCTGGGCGAGGCTCCAGGCGATCTGGCTGGCACAGAAGCCCGTCAGCGCGTGCGCGGCGGCGTAGGCATTGGCTTCCTGCAAACGCGCGGTGCTCCAATTAGACGCGCCGATGGCTTGGATGCTGCCGTCGGCCAGATGCGCGTTCAGCGCGGAAACAATCTCGCCGACCGGCACGGCGGGGTCGTCGCGGTGCAGCCAGTACAGGTCGATGGTGTCCAGGCCGAGTCGCTCCCGGCTTTCATCTAAGTCCTGGGCGATGTCGGCGGGGTTTAATCGAGAAACGTGCATCGTTTCCAGGCGCGGGTGCGCGCCTTTGGTGCCGATTGTCCACTGGTTCGCCATGCCGCGCGACTTGAGCCAGCGTCCCACTGTGCGCTCGCTCGCGCCCACCCCGTTCGGCAGCCAGTCGGCATAGACATGGGCCGTGTCGGCGAATGTGCCGCCGTGCTGGGCAAAGGCATCCAGCAGGGCGAATGATTCGTCCTGGGTGAAGCGTGACCCGTATTCGGAGGCTCCGAGGCAAAGCACGGAGGGCGTTTTTGCCAAACCGGGCAGGGTAAACGTGCGCATGCGTGTGTCTCCTGGAGGATAGCGTGTTTTCTTAATTGAGAAACTAGGAAGCCCCCCCGCCCCAATTCTGGGGAGCATGAGTAAGAGAGAAGGCTTTGGCTCCTAGTCTTGCTTGTCTCTCCGGCTCCCAAAAATTGGGGCGGGGGGGCTTCTTCAGGATTGATGGGAGAGAACCTCCGTACTGGAATGAGGCATCTGCACAAAGTAGCGGGCCATCGTCTCGGTGTGCGTGGAAAAGGCCAGTTCCAGAGGCGCATGCGCCACGACCAGCTCTGAAGTTTCCCCGGTCGACGCGAAGTTGTCCACAACAGCGCGGGGCAGCGGCGGGGCCAGGCCGAAGACCAGCACAGTGCCGTCGGGAGCGCTGCGCACGTCAAACAACGTGATTTGGTCGGGGGCGATCTCGCCCTGCGTTTCTTCCCGCACCTCGCGCGCCCCGGCCTGCTGCCACGTTTCCCCTATTTCAATAAAGCCGCCCGGCAGGCCGAGCTTGCCGATTTGCGGGGCATTGGTGCGCCTGACCAAAAGCAGGCCGCTGACCATGGGAACGAGCATCACAGCCACGGGCAGGGGGTTGATGTAGCTGACGTTGGCGCACGCGGCGCAGCGTCGGGGCCAGGGCTGGTCGGGCGCAAAGGCCGCGCCGCAGTAGGAGCAGTGGGAGTTTTTGGTCACGATTGGCGTTTTCTAAGCGGTCAGTTCGCCGTAGCGCGCCAGGATATTTGCGCCTGATTGGGCGAAAGCGCGAATGCGTGCATCGGCGGTGTCGTAGTTAGGGTTGGGGACGCCCTGCGTGTCGGCAAAGCCCGGCTTCCCTTGCATGCCGAGCGTTTGGTGGGCGGCCACCACGCACGCGCCCTCCCAAAAGATGTCCTGCACGGCATCGGGAACGGGGACATCGCCGGCGCATTGGGGATTGATCGGCAGCAAGTCCAACGTGTTATGCTCCGTGCCTGCGGTCACAAACAGGCCCGCCGCGCGCAGGGCGGGGACAATGCGCAGCAGGGCTTCGGGGCTGTTGCGGTTGGGAATAAGTTCCACGCACAAGACCCCTCGCGCCTGAAGGTCGGCAACCAGGGCATCCAGGTCGGCCTCGTAGCCAGTCATTGGGGTCGTGCCATCGGCCAGCATGGGGTAGCAGGGCAGGCCGCCCAGGGCCAGCACCAGTCGCCGGGCGTGGGCAAAGTCCACAAACGTATCGGGGGCAAACGCGGGCTTCCCGGCCTTCATCAGCAGCGAACGAATATCGTTCTGCGCGCCCACGGCATCATCTGTGCCTGCTTTGGGGGGTGCGCCATAGATGCGTTCCAAAGTCGCGGCGCGGGCAGGCTGGGGGACCTGCTCAAACAGCGCCTCTTGAAATGCCTGTGCCAGATGGCGCTCCTGCAAGTACACGCTTTCTATGGCGCATCCGTGCCGCCGCGCCACCCGCGCTTTGATGGCGTCCGCATCCAGGCCTGTGTCCACACCTGCCGCTTGGAACACCTGGGCAAGACGCCCCGCCATCGCCGCCATGCGCCGCGAATCGTTGTCGCGAATGGTCTGCAAAAGCCCCTGCGCCTCGTCGTTCATCGGCGCGAATTGCGTGATACCCTTGCCGCAGAGATAATACTTGCCGGGGTTGCCAGGGTCGTTTATTTTAACATTGCCCTGCACCAACTCATCTACCAGGGCGATAATCTCCAGCCCGAACAGGGGAAAAACGCCTCGGGCCAGGGCCTCGCGGGCAAAGTCCGCGTACACCGAGTAGTCGTAATAGTTGCTGGCTCCCAGCACCCGCACATTCTGCGCCTGGGCCAAGTCCAGCGCCTGCACGGTGGTGTCAAACGCGGAAAAGTTGGGCGGCAGATGCACATGCGCATTGACCTGAAGGCGCGGCGACGGCGCAAGCCTGGGGTTTGCCGCATTCTCCCCCGCCTCCGGGGAGCCGAGCGCGCGCACAACATCATCAAATGTATCGGTATGAGGGGACATAACAAGCCTTTCCACAAGAGCGTTTTGGCGCACAACGGCGCAAGCCTAGTATACCTGCTGCGCCCGCTCTCAAAAGCAGCAGGATATGCGCTTCCTGTGCAACAAAGCCCCACAATGGGTATGTTGTGGGTGAACCTCTTCTCTTAAAGGACATCACGCCTATGAAACTGCAAAACAAAGTCGCCATTATTACCGGCGCGGCTACGGGGATCGGACAGGCCATTGCGATTGCGATGGCCCGCGAGGGGGCCAGCGTCGTCATTGACTATGTCGGCTCGCCCGATGCCCCCAAAGACACCGTGCAGAAAATTGAGGCCGCAGGCGGCAAAGTGCTGGCTGTCGCCGCCGATGTGTCCCAGCCTGACCAGGTGAACACTCTTCTCGCTCAGACACTGGCTCAGTTCGGCAGGCTGGATATATTGGTTAACAACGCCGGGATCGAAAAGAAGATGCCCTTCTTGGACACGCCTATTGACGTGTGGAACAAAGTCATTGCCGTGGACTTGACCGGGCCGTTTCTGTGCGCGCAGGCCGCCGCCAAGCAGATGGTCTCGCAAAAGAGTGCGGGACGCATCATCAACATTTCCAGCGTGCATGAAGACCTGCCCATGCCCACGAACTCGCCGTACTGCGCGGCCAAAGGCGGCCTGCGCATGCTCACCCGCACCATCGCCGTGGAGCTGGCCCCGCACGGTATCACAGTCAATAATATCGGGCCGGGGGCGATCTACACGCCCATTGATGCCGACATTCAGGCGCAGCCCGAGATTGAAAAGCAGCTCATGGCCGAAATCCCCGTGGGCCGCTGGGGCAAGCCGGAAGAAGTCGCGGGGCTGGCCGTGTTTCTCGCCTCGGACGATGCCGCGTACATCACCGGCAGCACCTACTTTATCGACGGCGGCATGCTGCGCATGGCGGGCAGTTTATAAGCATCAATCGGCCCCCGTGTCTCTTCCCACAGCGCGAAAAGAGGCGGGGGCCTGTCTTTTCCAAAGAGTAACACTATGAGCATTGTCAAGGCGATTGGCCCCAGCCAGCGGGTCGCGCTGTATGAAATCCCCGACACTGAACTAGCCATCGGCAGCACATTGGGCGGGCCGAAAGCCGCGTGTATTGTTAAGGCCACGGGGGCTATCCAGACCGTGTACTCCATTGATATTGGGCAGTCCGTGTTCGGGACGGTGCTGCTGCGCCACTATGACGCCCAAACAGGCATGCACCTTGCCCAGGACCAGCCCGGCATGTTCAGCCTGCATGGCGGGCATCAGGAGCACCGGTTCACCCTGCCACACCAGATTTCCGTCTACGAAAGCGTGTTTGTGCTGAGCGGCGCTCCTGAGAAAAGCGGCGCGATAGACCCACCCGGCGTGTATCTGAACGTCGCATTGTGCAATAACGGCCCCGAACCTGTTTCCATTGTCACTTATGCCACCGCCGATCTGCGGGGCAATACGGGCCATGACGTAGTTGCCGAGTACGACAAGAAACTCCGTGCCCTGGTCGCGTGGAACAAGTCTCAGCCCGACTGGGTGCGCGTGTTCGGCGGCTCCGACCCTCCCGACACCTACGAGACCACCCTGGACATGGGCCGCGCCGTAGACCGCGTGTGCCCCGGCCCGCTGTCTAACCAGACCGATGCGCCCACCGATCCTTTGGGTGTCCTGCACAATAAACGCACGATCAAGCCGGGGCAGACAGTGCAGTTTTCCTATCTGCTGTCTTTTGGCAAGGGCCGCGCGGAAGCATCGCACAACTACAGCGCCTGCCCCGCCGCCCCGGAGGCATTGGCTAAAACCCGCGCCCACTACCAGGATGTTCTAGGGCGCGCTGTGCTGGTGACCCCAAACCCGGAAGTCAATCGGGGCGTTTTATGGGCCAAAGCCAACATGCTGCGCGTCATGGCCAAGGCTGCGACCGGCTGGTGCTTCGTCAATGACCCGACCCGGAGCAACAACAGCGTCGGGCGCGATACGGCCTGGTTTGCCTATGGCGGCGATTATCTGAATCCCGAGTTCAGCCGCGATGCTCTGCTGGCGTATGTGCGCAATCAGGAAAAAAGCGGCAAAGTGGTGGAGTATTACGACATCCGCACCGATAAGACCGCCGACTACAAGCTTAACATCAACGACGACACGCCTCTCTTAATTTTGGCTTTATGGCACCATTATATGACCACGGGAAACCGGGACTTTCTCGGCGAAGTCTACCCGTCAGCGGTCAAAGCCGCGCACTATCTACTCTCTCAGCGCAATGAGCAGGGCCTAGTCTGGTGTACATCTACGGGCGTGTCCGACTGGGGTATTATTGGGTGGCGCAATGTTATTGAAAACTATCGCCTGTCGGGAGCCACCACCGAAGTCAACTCCGAGTGCTACGCCGCTCTGCTGACTATGGCCCATATGGCGCGCACCCTGGGAAAGCACGAGCAAAGCGCCGCCTTCGCTCAGGAGGCCGATGCCCTCAAGACAGCGATTAATACCCACCTCAAAAACCCCGACAACGGCTTGTACTATCTCAACATCGACGTGGATGGCTACCCGCGCAGCGATGTCACGTCCGACTTGGTGTTTCCGGTGATGTTTGGCGTGGCCGATGAAGAAACGTCGGCAAAGATCATCAGCCGCCTCAGCGACACGGACTTTTGGACAAGCGCAGGCATGCGCACGACGCCGCGCGATGCCCCCAACTATTCGCCCAATCTCGGGTGGGGACTGCTCGGCGGCGTGTGGGTGGGCATTTCATTCTGGTTCGCCTTTGCCGCCGCCGCCTACAACCCGGAGTTTATGGACCGCGCCCTCTCGGATTCGTTCCGCAACTTCACCGGCGATCCCCGGCGCAACAGCACTGTGCCCGGCCAGTTTTCCGAGTGGCTGCATGGCGAAACCCTGACCAATGAGGGCATGATGCTGTCTCCCTGGGACCCGCCGCGCTACTTATGGGCCGCGATTGAAGGTGTCGCGGGCGTGACTCCGTCGGGCGACAGCCTGTCCGTGCAGCCGCGCCTGTCTGCTGGCTGGAAGTGGATGGGGGTGCAGAACTTGCCATACCGTGAGCAGCGATTGACGTACTTCGTGGTGCGCACGCCCGACCTGCAGATGTACACCAACTTTCATCCGCAGCAATCCCTCCCGTATCAGGCCTATGATGAAGACATCAGCGACTCCATTCAAACGGGCCTGGATGCCGTCTGCACGCTGGGTCTGCGCCAGGGCGAGCGCCTGATATTATTCGCGGGAAATACGGGCGAGCAGACCGTCAGCACATCCCTGCAAATCGGCGTGCCGCTGTCCGGTCAGTATCGCGCCTGTTTGTACGAGAGTTTATTGGGGCAATGGGTGGATCGTGGCCTGCTGTCCGCCAAGAGTTTGAGCGAGGGGCACGTGCTGCAAATCGAGCGCAAAGGTTTCTGCCTCCTGGAACTCACGCAGGAAGCGTAGGGGCGCAATGTGTTCGTGCAGGCCGTTTGCCCTTTATTTCTAAAGTATCGTTAGATGCAGCGTACCCAAGCCGCCTGCCAACGGCATATCTCCTTGCGGTCACAAGTGAGACATGTGACATGTGTTGGTTGCCAAAAACAAACATGTATGCTATAGAGGATAGTACCAATTAGTGGTGTGGATTGAGCAGCCAACTAGAAAAAGGAGGGTTACAATAGCCCACTTCCTGTCGCGGCGTTCCGCGTGTACTTCACGAGGTCTCGGAACATCGTGCGGCCTTGCTGACGCCACCAAGCAATGTCCTGACGCCCGATGCTGCTGTCGTTGACCAGGAAGATGTAATGCCAGTCTTCCCCTGTGGCCTCACGCAGAATGTCGGCATAGCGCTCGGCGCGGGACTGCTTGGCCCGGTCGCGCTCCCGAATGCTGCCCTTGCTTTCTACAATGGAGAGGCTGCCGTCGGTGAGGCGCACCAAAAAGTCGGGGTAGTAGTAAGGCATTCGGCCTTCAAAGCTGTATTGGATGCGGAAGCCGACGCCGCTCTGGTCGTTCCACAGCCAGGAGGCCACGTCGTCAGCCTCATCGAGCATCTGCGCGAACTTGAGTTCATCACCGCTGTCAAAGCAGCAAAGCGTATGAACAGACTTCACCGGGTTGTGCATCATGTTCTGCGTGGGCGATGCCTCGTACTCGGTCAGGTCTTTAGCGTGCTTGGTCTGCACCTGCACATCAGGCGTCTCTTTGCCGGAGCGGGCCTGACCGATGATCTTGGCGACGTTCTGGATCACCTGCTGCTTGACGGGGCCGCGCCGGATGTTGTCAATGACGATCTGCCGCGTGTCCTCATCATAGTCAGCGGCGGCTTCCAGGCTCAGGGGAATGCCGCGCAGGTCAAACGTGCAGCGTTCCAGGAACGCCTTGACGATGCCCTTGATCGCCGGGGTGTAGCTGCCGGTCATGCGCAGCTCGGCGCGGATTGCTTCGGCATAGGCGGAGATGACGGCATCCACCGAGGCATACCCAGTTGACTGCACCATGTACTTCAGCGGGGCCTCGGCAAGAGTGTCCGCGCCCGCCGCGCCCTCATGCTTGATGATGCCCTCAATCTCTTTCAGGTCTTGCACATAGGGAAACTTGTGAGGCAATGGCGTCATCTGTCCGCGCCCGATCTTCTCGACCCAGTCGTCGTTGAGGTCGTAGGGTTCGCCCACGATAACTGAGATCGGGAGGGCGCGCTTTGTCCGCTCTTCCTCCGGCTCAATCACCTTCACCAGCACCCGCGTCGGATCGGGCCGCTTGTTGTCGTCGGGTTCGTCTTCAATAATATCGGCGATGTTCTTGATAATGCGCTCGAACGAGGGATGCCGGATGACATACAAGCCTTCCGCCCGGCCCGTGTCGCGCCGCTCCCCTTCGGCTGTCCAGGCAGGCGGATACATGCGCCGCAGTCCGCGCCCTAAAAGCTGCTCGGTGAGTTGGCGGCTGTCACAGGGGCGCAGGGGAACGATGACTTTGACGTTGCGCACGTCCCAGCCTTCTTTGAGCATCATCACTGAGACAATGGCGGTGTAGGGGCTGTCGCTGCTGTCCACTCGGTTGATGTCTTCCCGAATCTTCTGCCACTCCTTCTCGTTCGTGGCCTCCTTGCGCCCGATGTGTATCTCGATCACTTTGCCCGCAAACAGGCACTCGCCGGTTTCGGCATCGGGAAACTCCTTAAGACGCTGGGCGATCTGCGCGGCCTCGGTTTTGTTGCCGCACACAATAAAGAGCAGGGCTTTACGAGCGATGCCGGAGAAATCCAGCGCGGCCTGTTCCTTCTTCCATTCAGCAATCCCCGCCTGGATCAGCTGCGTGTATTTGTCAAAAGCATTGGTGGCCGAGTCGTCCACGAGCGGGATCGGCTCGTCATGGCCGTCTTTGTATTGCAGGGCGATCTTGCCCATGAACGGCTGCTTGACGATGCCCTCTTTAATTGCCTGCTGCAACGGATAGTCGTAGACCGTATGCCTAAACCACTGCCGGGTTGTCTCCTCAAACAGCGTCGCACTGAGGTCAATTTGGAGCGAAAGGCCTTGTCGCTTCTGGATCGTCATCAGCACCCGGTTCCAGGCAATGCCCTCTTTCACGTCATCGTCTCTGATGGCGGCAACGGATTTGCTGCCGTAGTGAACCGCTTCGTCGTGGACGTGGTGCGCCTCATCGTTGAACACCACGAGCGGCGATTGAACCGACTGCACAAAGTTCAGCAGGCGCGGCGTTCCCGTATCCAGCTTGGTGGGCAGGCCGCCGCTGTCCGGGTTGAACAGATCAAGCAGGGGGTCATCTTCGGGAAACGGTTCCGTTTCCTTTTTGCCGTCCCCGCCGCCCTCAAACAGCTTCTGAATGTTGGCGACAATCAGGTAGCCCTCGGACGGCTGCCACTCGGAAGGAACAGCGTCGGGCGTGACGACCTGCAAAGTGAACTCGCTGCGCAGTTCCGGTGGCAGGAGCGGATCGGCATCAAAGATGGCTCCGCCCGCAAAGTCGGCCAGCAGGCGTTCCAGGACAATGAGGTTTGGAGCCAGGAGAAGCTGCGTATTGCCGAAGCCCAGGGCATTGTTGCCGTCGCCCATCTGCCAGTGCAGGTGCGCCCAAACCATCAGCAGGCTCATCACTTTGGTCTTGCCGCTCCCGGTCGCCATTTGCAGGCCGATCTTGGCCCAGGGTGCCTTCTGCGCCGTTCGCGGCACGCCGACACTCTCTGCATACTGCTCAGTGCGCCGCAAACTTGCCACTTCATACAAGTAGATCGTGGTTTCGACGGCGCGGCGCTGGTGCGGATGCCAGAGAAAGAACCCCTTACCGTCGGGCATCGGGTGCGGCCCGCCAAACCAGTAGTGCAGCAGGCGGCGCGACAGGTTGGAGGCTCCCGCATAGCCCGACGCAACCCAGGCGTCCACTTTGGCTTGCAGGGGCGTGATAATCTCTTTTTGCGGGTTGATGTCGAGCGTTGTTTGATCCGCGCCTTTGTTGCGTGCTACTGTTCTCGCCATGTTATGACTTTCTTTCTACTACCAAGTTACTATGCAGTTTATCTGCGCAGTAACTGCATATTAAATCACGCCTGGTGCTTGAACCTCGAAGTTACCTGTAACGAAAGTTCGAGGTAGGTTCGAGGTTCGGTGTAACGAAATACCTAACAGCAACCTCGCACGATACATTACAAGTACTCTTTGAGATCATTCCTCTTGGGCAAACCTTGTCCAAAAAGGTGACTCTGTGATTGCCCAGACAGCCTTTGGATCAAACTTTGCCTTGAGTTCTTCAACAATGAGACCCGCTTCTGCCAATTGCGCCAAATACTTCCGTGCGGTGTTGGAGGACACGCCAAGTACCTGGCTTACATCGCGAGTAGAAGCCTTTTTATGGTCATAAAAGGTGGCAAGCAAACGGGTCAGTGTTGCAGAGCCAATCAGCCGTTGCAGATATGCAAGTTGAGGCAAAATAGCAACTTGCCCAGAAGGTTTTGCTTCCCCAAGTTGTTTGTAAAGAGTGACGCTCACACTGCTATCTGTGACTTTGTAATCAGGGGCACGCAGGCCTAATTGCTCCATCTCCTCAAACATACGCCGAACACCTTCATTCGCTTCTCTCACATAGTCAGTCGTATCAGCCAAAACGCGGCTGATATGAGGATTGCGTGAGAAGCGATCCTTGCGGATATTCTGAACACGCACCAGCCCAGGCAGGCGACCAGGACTTTCTACTTCCAAGCGGTCAGCAAATTGCTTAACTCGAATACCATCGCCCCGTAAGTTGTAGGATCGGTGTGTCACAGCATTTACTATAGCTTCTAACCAGGCAAACTCCGGTAAAGAAAGTACAGATTGAAACCTTCCCGTCGCTGTGAGCCGGATGACTTTCAACTCTTCAGTAAGCAAAACCTTTGCCTGCTCTATCAGCGCTGGAAGTGTGCCTTCTAGACGAATGTCGGTAAGGAGATTAGATCGCGTTCCAGTTTCGGCTGTCAGACCATCATAGCGCAGATAGCGAACATATGACCAAATAGGAGGAACTTTTCCAAACAGAAGCAAGCCTGCCTGAGTAACACCCTTACGGGAAGGTGAGTCTATGTAAAGTCCTCTTGCTCGCATCAATGCGTGAACATCTGAGACTTTGTATTGTTGAGCATAACTTCTAATGGCATCCATGTCCAAATCCTCCATGCCAACATCTTCGACTATGGATTTGTCGTATTGTGCCTCACCTTTGCCAAACATCAACTCCCGCTCTTCAACCATGCTCAAACGGCGGTTCTCATCGCCAATCCGAAGGAAACATTCTTGGCTGCGGTTACGGTGGACAAAATCGCTGGCGTCAATGTCAAACAGCAGCAGGTGGTCAGGGCGCCCCTCACGATTGATGCACTCAAGAAACTGGTAAATATGGCGAACGGGAGGAACTGTGTAGTTCAACGCCGCTTGCAGCAAATCATTCTGATGGTCAATGGAAGAGACTACGCCCTCAACTTGCCCATCGTGAATGCCGATGATGATACGTCCGCCATCCGCATTGGCAAAGCCGATAAGCCACTTTGACAACTCCGTGGCTTGAATGCGGAAACTCTTGCGGTCAAACCACTGATTCTCTTTTTTCGTCCGCAACACTTCCACAGGTGGAAGGTCATCAAACAAAGCGAGCATTTGCTGCATAAGACCCCCTTACACCGTCACGCGGATAACTTTCAATCCATCATTGCCGAAGATGTCCGTCACCTTGACGGCGATGCGCTTGTCGCCGTGACCCTCGGTATAGGTGTGCGCGGCTTGAGGCGCGATCTCCTTGCTCTTGCGGGTGCGGAAGGTCTGCCAGTCGTTCCTGAATGTCTGCCCGTCGTAGTCCCAGTCCACGGCCCAGTAGTCTACCAGAGCCTTCCAATCCATGATGCGGTTCTTGATTTCGGCACGCTTGGCGGCGTCCTGCGTGGACAGGCAGTCGTCCAGGTCAACCGTCAGTCGGGTCAATGTGACCGTCACGCCGCCGCCGCCGGCCACGGCGCGCACCTCAATATCCGGCGGCGAGAAGAAGTGAATGTCCGGCGCGGACTCCAGCCGGGGGTCTTTGGCCCGCTTGCGTTTGAGGCGCTCGCGCACGGCTTCAATGGCAACCTGCGGGATAATCTTGGCCTGCACCGAGACGCCGTACTTCGCCTCAATCTCGCTCTTGTTGAAGTCAATATCCACGTCGGCGCTCAGCACGTCTACGGAGCAACTGCACCCGGCGAAGCGCGTGTCGCTGGCGGCGGCTTCCTTGACGATGCACTCCAACTGTGACTCGACTACGGGGGCGTTCATGGGGCCGACATGCACCCAGCGCGCGCCCTTTTTGCCGTGCAGGTAGGTGAAGCCCTCCACGGGTGCGCCGCCGTAGACTTCCACCATCGCGTCCCGGTAGAGCTTGGCCGAGGGGCTTTTGGCGTATCTGTCCTGCCAGGGTTCGTTGCGGGCGTAGAAGCCGACATTCTCCACGGCGAAGGGGCGGGCGTTGGCTTCTATGAGCCGCTTGCGGGTGAGATGGATGGCGAACTTGCCGTTGTCGATGGCGATCCAGCGGCGGGGGGCGGGTTTGCCTTCGGCGTCCTTCATGGTTTCGGCGGCGACAGCGGTTGTACCAGAGCCGGAGAAGCAGTCCAGCACTAGGTCGCCAGGGTTAGAGGAGGCAGCGACGATGCGTTGAAGGAGGGCAATGGGCTTCTGAGTTGGGTAGTTGTAGCGATCTGCCGATTGCGAGTTGATGGGAACCACATCAGTCCAAATGGTTTGCGCGGGGCGACCTTTCGATTCGTCTGAGTAGAACTTGTAGCGGGGTGTCCCTCCGCTGGTGAAAACAATTAACCCACTTTTCATGGCGGCATTTATCCGGTCTTGCGTCCAACGCCAGTGTGTTCCAGCAGGCGGAGATAGTAATCTGTCGCCAAACTGTCGTGCGGGGCCAGGGCCACTTGCCATCAGAGGCATTAGTGTATACTTGCGTCCATCGACTTCTTTGCCAGTAAAACGTGAGGTGATATATTCCTCGCTGACAGGCTCAAACTGGACGTTGAAGATGTGTTTATCAGCGACGGAATAGAACAGCAGAGTGTCATGGATAGACCCATATCTTTGGGTGTCGTTGTGCGGATTGGATCGTTTCCAAATGATTTCGTTCTGGAAGTTCTCATAGCCGAAGACCTCATCCATCAGTACTTTGATGTAGTGCCCCGCGTGCCAGTCACAATGAACATAGATACTGCCGGTGGGCGCAAGGAGCCGCTTGAGCAGTTCCAGCCGGTCGCGCATCATGCTCAGGTACGAGTCCAGCCCATCCTTCCACGTATCCTTGTACGCAATCTCCTCAATCAGCGTCGGCAGCTTCTCGTCACTCAGCCCATTCTCAATCTCCACATTGATCTTGAAATCCGACTGCACCGCGAACGGTGGGTCAATGTAAATCAAATCCACCTTGCCCTCAAGCGGCGCATGGCTCCCGTCCCCATGCAGCAGTGATGTGAGAGCGACCAGGTTGTCGTTTGTCCAAATCAGGCGGCTTTCCGGGGCGACCTCATGGGCCATGTCCAGCGCGCTTTGCGTCTTGTCGGCGTAGAAAGGGCGGATAATCTCAACCGTCTGCGTGGGAAGCGGTTCCGCCGCCTTGCGCTTGTCGCGGTCGTTCCAGATGAGGCGGGGCTGCTTGGGCGTGGCGTAATAGGGAGTGGATGGATCAGGCATGGGAAGAGTATACCTGACAGACAAAGGCAGGAAAAAGGCGCGGGCAGATTGCACTGCCCGCGCCTTTTTGACTGTCAATGACTTTGCTGTAACGTGCTGCTACTTGCGTTCCGGCAGCGTGATGGTTTTGTTCTAGACAGCGGTGGTGAAGTCGTCAATGGAGCGCATGAGCTTCTCGTACCGCGCCGCCGCACCGGGCGACAGATTGCTGGTATCCACGCTGGAATGGGACGAAGCCGCAGGAGAGGACGGCTTTGGAGAAAAACAATTACCAACTGCTAGGTTTTGTGATAGTTCGGCCTTGTGTATCTTGAAGAGTAGGTGGAAATTGACTTGTGGCAAGGGAGCTTTCCTTAATCACAATGGATTTGGTGGATGACCGCTGCAATTCTACACTTACGCGACTTGCGGTAACATTGGTTACAGGATTAGCAGTTTTGCAGGGATGGAGGACGAGGACTCGCAGCTTTAGTTCCTGACGAACTAACCGAATAGGTTCAGCGAGGTCAGAGTCGTTTGTGATTACAACGGCAACTTCGTAATCTTTATTAAAGCCATCTAAAAGAAGATGGGATGCTAAATTGACATCAGAGCCTTTTTCCTCCGTTTTTCTAACGGTTGCATATTTGTTTCCCTGCGCATCTGTTGTTACAAGGCGCATACTGACTTCGCTTTCCAAAAAGTGACCGAGATGCATCGTGAGATTAGGAGTAGTCTCTAATGCACGAAAATAAGCGTTTTGGCGATTGCGTTGGTCTGGATCATTAGGTCGTGCAATGACCCGTGCTGAAAAGCAGCGGATTTTGTTGATCTGGTTGGTTGGGAGTTCTGTTTGGCAAAGTTTCTTGATGTCAAGCCAGCGATAAGAACTTCCTTTTAGCAATCCATAATAAAGATTAAAAGTATCTACATAAACGTTAGTTATTATTGGGGATGACATTGTAAAGGACATACAAGGCTACAGCCACCCCGTGAGGGGTGGCTGTGCTACCCGGCGGGCGAACGCGCCGGGGGGGTGTTGAAATTATTATACCTTACTTATCGGCATTGTTAATCCCAATTTTTAGCAGAAATACACTTGTTTTTGAGTGCTCTTATGAACAATATTTGCAAAAGGCGAACTATCTTTGGGAAAGACATCCACCGATGCGATGTCACGCCTATGCGCCAAGTGGGAATCAACCGTCAGCTATTGTTTGGGGCCACCGCATGCGTATGCCGAAACTCTTCTATGGCAGTTCTCATGTCTCGCCCCACCGCTTCCCAGTCGGAACGCAGAGCGCTCCTGTCGGCAGCCTGCCCGCTCTCGGAGCGGTTATACTCCGTGAGTGTGTCCCCGATGTCAATTGATCGGGACAGCCCTTCTAGAAAAGAAGGCTGCGCAAACAGAAGTCCATAATCATCATTCATCTTGTTTACCTCCACTTATCGGAGCATTTTGCGAACTGCGGCTTATGATATTCTACCACAAGCGTCAAGCCATACTTCTTGACACGCAGAGTATCCTGCGTCAACCTGTCAAGGATTTTGTCTGCTACTCGCGCGAAGCGGGCGGACGAACCCGGTCGCTCCAGCCGACTATCATGGAGCGGAACGTGTCCCAGCCGTCGGTGGCGACCAGCACGACATGGGGAATGGTGAAGGCCAGAAACGCCCACATCAGCCAGAAGTGCCACACGCGGGCGTAATCGTACCCCCCGAACAGCGCCTGAAGCCAGCCAAGCTGCTGGGGCTTGTGGATGGCCCAGCCTGTCAGGATATACAAAAGCCCCATGATGGGGACGGAGAAATAGGCCAGCCTTTGCAAAGAGTTGTACTTGGAAGACAGAGCGGGGTGGGGCCATTCGCGCCCTCGGAGCTTTGCGAAGGGCAGGCCAATATAATAGCGCATCATCGCGAACACGCCGCCAAAATCCGCGCGCCGGGGCAGCAGGGAGAGGTAACCTTTGCCCCAGATGCTGCCGACGATGTACAGCGTGCCGTTGACCATAAACAAGTACGCAAACAGCCAGTGCAGGCGCAGGGCGGTCGCCAGCAGGCCCGTGCCCAGGCTGAAATGGTTGTAAAACCAGTCGTCAGGGGCGGCGTAATGATGCTGTCCGGGCACATGGCGCACCGCCCATCGTCCGATGTCCGTAAAATAATCCGTGTTTCCGCCCGCGTCTGCCGCGTGATGGTACACCGGCGAGGCCCAGTAGATAGACAGGCCGGACAGGGCCAGCCCCAGCAAAATGGGGATGTTGAGCCAGTGGGTCAAACGCACCAGCCAGTGGTGCTTGCGCACAATCCTCTGCGGGGCATCGGCGCGGGGGCGGGACTGTAAAGCGGCGGCGGCCATTGTTATTCTCCTTTCGCGCGCCGAAGGGCTGCGCGAAACATCTCTTTGTCCGCAATACTATAATACAGGTAAACCGTGTCGCCTTCTTCCACGGCGGAAGCGGCGAAAGCGATGTCCGTGGCGGGCGGGACCGGCGGCGGGGGCACGATAACCGGCATCTCGCCGCGCGCCGTCACCTGCGTATAATCGGCATCAAACATCACCCAGCCGATGCGCCAGTGTGCGTCCTGCGTCGCCCCGTTGTAGAACATAACAGGGCACTGCGGATCGTTCAGCAGCAAGGGGCCAGTGCTCAGGTGCCAGCCGTCCCAGCCGCCGGGGCGCGCGTGAAACAAGGGCGTCTGCACTGTCCACGGCCCGTCCACCTGGGGGGCCGAGGCCAGCCCAATCTGGGAGGCGTCATCGGCGGCAAACTCATAGAACAAGCGCCAGGTGCCGTCCATTGCGCGCACAATCGTCGCTTCTTTGGGGTTGGCTTGCTGCGCGGTAGACGCGAGCCGGACGCCGCGTTTTTCCAGGTGGGCGGCGTCCGGGCCGGTCGCCAGCAGCAGAACGCCCTGTTTGGCCTCTTCGTTCCAGCCGCTGTAATAGACAAAATGCGTGCCGCTGTCAACCGCCACGGTGGGGTCTTCGCAGCCGTCTAAATCGTTGGGGCCGGGGCCGGGCATCAGCATCGGCGCGGCGTCCATTGCAAAATGCAGTCCGTCCTGCGACTGTCCGTAGTAGACACGCGCGATTTTCAGGGCGGGGTGGTCATCGCGGCGCGGCACGGCGCGCAGCAGAATCTCCCAGCGTGCGCCGGTCTTCCAGACAAACGGGCTGAGGGTGTACATCTCGGAAAGCGGAGGGCCGCATTCCAGCGAAAGTTCCTGGTCGGCAATGTGTTGAAACATAGGAGTAGTAGGAGCGGAGGGCCGCCGAAAGCGCGCGGACGCTTTCGGCGGCGGGGAATGCTTAGTGCATCATCTTGTGATGCATCATTTTGCCATGCATCGTGCTTTGGGCCGAAGCGCCCGAAGCGCAGGCCAGGGCCATAACGGCCAAGGCTGCGGCGATTGCGCGAATCTTCATTTGCTGCTCCTTGTCAGGCGGTCGGTTTGCGGCTGCGGCGCACGGCCTGTTCGTGCGGCGCCGTTGCCGCCGGGCGCGTTTGCCCGGCGCGGCAACAGAGAGAACTCCGGGAAGTCGCTGGCGAGTGGGCAGATCGGTCGGCATGCCTCCCTGCCGGATGCGGGGCGATGCCGACGGCAGCCAGCGCAGCGTATCTCTTTATTGCCTAGCTTTCTGCCCGAAACCAGCGCATCATGGTTGTCCATACAAGCCGCGGCAGTGGAAAGTTCTCTGTTTGCCTGGTCAATGGAAAATAAGTTCAGGGGCGGCACAACGTAAGTTTATGGGCGGCACAACGCAGGAGCAAGCCGCACAGCGCAGGCAAGTGACAAAAGAGGATTGGGGCAGAATACCGAAGCTCGGATTTTGTCAAATTAGGATTCCTCCCAAGTGGCCGCCACGGAACTTTCCCTGGTTTCTCGTTGGTAGTCACAGGTGCAAGAGATTGAGCTTATGACCGATGCCCACACAAATCAGCCTGCCCCGAGTTTTCCTGCCGCTCAGCGCCGGGCTGCCTTTGCACAAATCGCCCGCCGGTATGAGCCGGATTTGATGCGCCTTGCGAGGCGCCTGTGCCTGGGCAACCATGACCGCGCCGAAGATTTGGTGCAGGAAACATTGGTGCGGGCCTACCAAGCGTATCTGGCGGGCCGGTTTGACGACAACGCCAACCCGCGTCCGTGGCTGCTGCGCATCCTGACCAATCTCTTTATCAATGAGCACAATCGGCGGCGCAAATGGGACAGCCCGACCGACTTTGACACATTAACCGCGCAGGGCGAGGCCGGGCCTGCCGCGACCCACGCCGCCCCAGACGATGTGCCCGGCGTGCGCCTGCTGGCCCAGATATTAGACGAAGAACTGGAGATGGCGCTCGCGCAGCTCTCCGACCCGCTGCGCCTCTGCATTATTCTCGTGGATATTGAGGGAATGGACTACGCCGAAGCCGCCAAGTCGCTCGGCATTCCTATCGGCACGGTGCGTTCGCGCTTGTCCCGCGCCCGCATGCAATTGCAGGATTTATTGGCCGACTACGCCCGCCGCAAAGGACTGCGTTAGAAGAAGAACGACAATGACATTCAAGCACGACCCCACCGATACCAAGCCCTGCGCGCACATGCGCCTGCTGGTTTCCGCGCTGGCCGACAATCAGTTGTCCGGCCTGCCGCGCCTGTTCACCACGCAGCACGTCAAAGGCTGCCTGCGCTGCCGGCACGGCCTGGCTGTTTTGCACGCGATGCGCCGCCGCCTGGAACATTTGGAAACGCCTGCGCCTCCCCTGTCTGCGCCGCGCTGGACCCTGGTGGAAGCCGCCTGGGAGCAGGCCGACCACGCCCCCGAGAACGCGGCCTAGCCGTGAGAATGCCCGCGCTATGCTCCGCTCTGCTCAATCAGCTTGGCGACCAAGCCCGTCCACCCCGTCTGATGGCTCGCGCCGAGGCCCGCCCCGTTATCCCCGTGGAAGTACTCAAAGAACAAGATCAAATCCCGCCAGTGCGGGTCGGTCTGGAACGTTTCCGTGCCCCCGTAGACCGGGCGGCGGCCTGTGTCATCCTGCAAAAACGTCCGGGTCAGGCGGCGCGACAGCTCGGCGGCCACTTCGCCCAGCGAAAGCATCGTGTCCGAACCCGTCGGGAAAGGCACTTTGAAATCAGCCCCGAGGTAGTAGTCGAACTTTTGCAGCGCTTCAATGAGCAGGTAGTTGATTGGAAACCACACAGGCCCGCGCCAGTTGGAGTTGCCGCCGAACAAGCCCGTGGTGCTTTCGGCAGGCTCATAATCTAAACGGTACTCGGTGCCGTCTACGTCCATCGCCATGGGGTGGTCTTTATGAAAGCGCGACACGGCCCGGATGCCGTGCGGGGACAGAAACTCGGTCTCGTCCAGCATGCGCGCGAGGATGATCCGCAGGCGTTCGGGGTCTACGATAGACAGCAGGCGACGCTGAGCCATCCCGGTCATGGTCAGGTCGGCGACATTCCTGCACAGGAGGGGTCGGTTCTTCACAAACCATTCAATGCGCTGCTTGAAGTCCGGCAGGCCCTCGTAGTTCTCTTCTTCCAGGACTTCCACGGCCAGCAGGGGGATTAATCCGACCACCGACCGCACGCGCATAAACTCATGGCTGCCGTCCGGCCGGTGCAGCACATCGTAGTAGAAGCCGTCTTGTTCGTCCCACAAATCAATGTCGGTCTCGCCGAAGTTGTTCATGGCGTGGGCGATATACACAAAGTGCTCAAAGAACTTGATCGCCATGTCCTCGTAGCATGGGTCGTGTTTGGCAAGCTCCAGCGCCATGCTCAGCATGTTCAGGCCGAACATCGCCATCCATGACGTGCCGTCGGACTGCTCCAAATACCCGCCGGTCGGCAGGGGCTGGCTGCGGTCGAAGATGCCGATATTGTCCAATCCCAAAAAGCCGCCCTGGAAGACGTTCTTGCCTTCCAAGTCCTTGCGGTTGACCCACCACGTAAACGACAGCAGCATCTTTTGGAACTTCCGCTCCAAAAAGGCGATGTCGCCGTCTCCGCCCCGCAGGCGACGCTCGATTTGGAACGCCCGCATGCCGCTCCACGCATTGACGGGCGGGTTGATGTCCCCAAACGCCCATTCATAAGCGGGCAATTGGCCGTTGGGGTGCTGATACCAGACTTTGTCCAGCAGCAGCAATTGCTCTTTGGCAAAGTCGGCGTCCACCACCGCCAAAGCGATGCAGTGGAACGCCAAATCCCACGCCGCAAACCACGGATACTCCCACGTGTCGGGCATGGACATGATGTCGGATGCATTGAAGTGACGCCACTCGCTGTTGCGTCCGGTCTTGCGCTCCGGCGGGGGCGGCGGCTGGGCCGGGTCGCCGTCCAGCCACGTCGTGACATCGTACTTGTAGAACTGCTTAGACCACAAAAGCCCCGCGAATGCCTGACGCATCACCGCGCGCACATCCTCCGACAAGTCCCGATTGCCGATGGCGGCATAAAACGCATCGGCATCGGCCTGGCGCGCCTGCACGGTATCGTCAAAATCCGCGCCGAATGGGGCGGGCGGGTGCGCCCCTTCCGTGAAACGCATCCGCACGGTGGCCGTTTGTCCGCTGTTCACGGTGAGCGCGTAGTGCGCGGCGGCTTTCGTGCCTGTCTTGGCCCCGTTCACCGCACCCTCAATGCCGTCAACCAAATACTCATGGAAGCCATCTTTGACATGGGGCGCGGGGTTGTGCGCCGCCCCATAAAGGCGAACGGCATTGGTCTCGTTTTCGGTAAACAGCAATTCGGGACTGCCCTCGCAGGCCAATCGCCACTGCCCCAGGTCAGGGTGGGAAACCGCAATGGCGGTCTCGCTTTCCTGTGTCAGCGTCCCTTTGGCATCGTCATAGCCCCACGCCCACGTGTTGCGCAGCCACAGGGTCGGCAGCAGGTGCAGGGTCGCCGTATCCGGCCCCCGATTGGTGGCCGTCACCACAATGCAAATGTCGTCGGGCGATGCTTTGGCGTACTTCACCTGCACGTCCCAGTAACGATTGTCGGCAAACGCCCCCGTGTCCAAAAGTTCATATTCCGGGTCGTGCCTGGTGCGATTATGGTTGGTCTGCACCAGATCGTCATAGGGAAACGCACCCTGCGGATATTTGTACAGCGCCTTCATGTACGAATGTGTGGGCGTGTTATCGGTGTAAAAGTAATACTCTTTGACATCTTCCCCGTGGTTGCCTTCGGGGCCGCTCAGCCCAAACGCCCGCTCTTTTAGGATAGGGTCCAGGCCATTCCACAGGCATAGGGCGAAGCATATCTTCTGGTTCGCATCGCAAAACCCCAGCAGCCCGTCCTCGCCCCAGCGGTACGCTTTGGAGCGCGCCTGGTCATGGGGCAGGTAGTCCCAGGCCGTGCCGTTTGCGCTGTAGTCTTCGCGCACGGTTCCCCACGCCCTCTCTGCTAGATATGGCCCCCAGCGTTTCCAATGCGCGCCGTCTTTGCCGTCGGTGGTGTCCTGCAATCGCTGCCGCTCGTTGTCTTGTGTCATGCCGTGCCTATTCGGGAGCCGCAGGCCTGTCTCCTGCATACCTTCGGAGTATTATCAGCGTTGCCAGCGCATACCAACGACGGAAGAAATTGTTCCGTCGTTGGTAAGCCTATAGAAAGCAAGGGGAAAGTGTGTGCAACGGGTGTGCAGGAGGCGGCCCTCGCGTTGACGAAGGGCGGCCCTCACCCTGGCGCTGCGCGCCTGTCCCTCGCCCGCAAGCGGGCGAGAGTTAGAAATAAGGTACTCTGGCTCCCCCTCGCCCGCTTGCGGGAGAGGGGGCTGGGGGATGAGGGCTGTCTTTTGGGGCCGGGGGGCGGCCTTGTCGCCTTCCATGCAGCCTCTTGATTCCAGGGTCGTTTATCTGTGGAAGCGGCTGCCGATAGTTGCCGGCAGGCAAAGGAACGCCTTTTGGTGCTGCCGATACTTTGAGGTGCAGTCGCCCTGGAAGAATACATCGCACTCCTTCAAAATCCGGGCAACCTGTGGTAAGATACACTGACGTTGTTTGCTAAACTCCATTTTTTACACAGAACATCTATGCATATTCGACCGAAGAGGATACACGCGACCGCGCGGAGCCGCTGGGCAGGCGCACTGGCCGGGCTGCTGACTGTGGGATTTCTCGCGGGAACGCAGGGGCAGGGAACACAGGCCGAAGACCGGCCTTTGACGCCCCAGGCGCAGGCCGTCTGGACGCTGCACCTGCTGGAACAAGCCCGCTACGGGGAAGCCATTCCCGCCGCGCAGGCTCTGGTGAGTATCGCGCCCAATGCCCCGTTCTCCTATCAGGTGCGCGGCACATTGGAGCTGTACACGGGCAGTACGGCGTCCGCGCAGGAGGACTTCCGCACCGCGTCCAGCTTGTCTCCGCACCTGGCGGCCACCGACTATGGCCTGGCGCTGTGCGCGCTGCTGGGCAATCATTTGGAAGAGGCGCAGGCGCAGATGACCCTGCTGCGTAAAAACCCAGGCCTGTCCCCGGCCCAAAGGGACGATGCGGACACGGCTCTGGCTTATTTGCAGTATCTGCATGGCGATGTGGCGGGCGCCATTCGCCTGGCCCAGATGCCCCTGCATGCTCCCCAGGCTACGGCGACAAGCGCCGACCCGATGCGGCAGGAGCTGGTCGCGATGGCGGCAGCCCGCTTGCAGCCGCAGCAGGGCATGGCATTGCTGGCCGACTATTTGAGCACGCCCAGCGGCGTGCCCCGCGTGCGCGAAGCCGAAGGCCTGCGCGCCCGGTTTGAAACCGCTCCCATGATGGCGGAACCTGCTGTCATGGATATTCCCCTGCAGCAGATGTATCAGGCCAGCTTGGCCGAAAAGCGCGCTCTGGAAACGCGCTCCGCCAAAGGCGCGGCCCAGGTGACCGGCGATGTCACCCTGGATGCCCAGCTTTCCAGCCCCAAAACCCCGACGTTTGTCGCGTTTTACGTAGACGGCCAGATGACCGGCATGGTCAACACGTCCCCGTATCGCTACGACTGGCACTCGGACGATGTCGCCAACGGCTGGCATATCATCCGCACGGATGCCCTGGATGCAAGCGGCGCGGTGCTCACGTCCCAGTCGCGGCGCGTGCAGGTGCGCAATGCGGGCACGCCTGCCGCCGTGCCTATTCCCAGCGCGGGTTTGGAAGCGCGCGTCTGGTCTTTGCTGCGGCTGCGTCCCGCCCGCAAAGCCGCCGAATGGGCACAGGCCGATCTTGCCGACCAGCGCGGCGACAAGCAAGATGCCCAGGCCCATCGCGCCGTCGCCGCCGCCCTGGACCCGAACTACAAAGACGCCCGCTGGGTTGCCCGCACGCTCTTCAGCGAAAGCGCGGCGCGCGTGACATCGCCCTCGGTACGCATTGCCTCGTCTCGTCCCGAAGGCCTGTGGATCGGCGACACGTCCCGCAAAGAGATCGCCATCACCTTTGACGACGGGCCAAACCCGGACAAGACCCCGGCCCTGCTGGATGCCCTGGATCAAGTCCATGCCCCGGCGACCTTCTTCGTGGTCGGCTCCCGCGCCGAGGCCGCCCCCGCTCTGGTGCGACGCATGACAGCGATGGGCGATGATGTGGAAGACCATTCCTACACGCACCCGAACATGGCCCAGACCCCTACGACAATGGCCGAAACGGAAATCCTGCGCGCCAGCGTCGTCATTCGGGCGCTGTCGGGCCGCCTGCCGCACTTCTTCCGCCCGCCGGGGGGAAACATCAGCCCCGCCGTCATCAGCCTGTCCCATGACTACGGCCAGCAAGTCGCGTACTGGACCGTGGATGCCCTGCACGCCGAGGACATCGGCTCCCGCCAGGGCCTGATTGACTACGTCATGGCGCACATTCATCCCGGCGCGATTGTCTTGATGCACAACGGCACCGATGTCACCACCGCCGCCGTGCCCGGACTGGTGAAAGCCATCCGCGCCAAAGGCTATCAGCTTGTCACCCTGTCCAACATGACGGCCAAGACCAGCCCCGTCAAGAACCTGCCCTTGAAAGAATAGCATTTTGAGGATGCCGTTTATGCCTGACCCCACCCTTCGTATCACAGTTAATCCTCGGCAGTGCGCCGGGCGTCCTTGTATTCGCGGCATGCGCATTCGCGTCACCGACATACTTGATTTGTTCGCCGCCGGCCTGAGTCCCGCCCAAATCCTGGCCGAAATGCCCGATCTTGAGAGTGAAGACCTGCATGCCGCCCTGACCTATGCCGCCCGGCGAATCGATCACCCCAGGCTGGCGGCATGATCGTTTGGGTAGACGCGCAGTTCTCCCCCACCATCGCCGCTTGGCTTGCCGAGGCATTTTCCCTGGATGCTCACGCTCTGCAAGGCTTAGGCCTGCGCGATGCCGAGGACGAAAGCATTTTCCAGGCCGCCCGCGCCGCAAATGCCATTGTCATAACCAAAGACGCGAACTTTCTTGCCCTGCTCGCACGCTGCAGCGCGCCGCCCCAAATCCTTTGGATTACCTGCGGCAACACATCCAACGCCCACCTGAGAGACCTCCTCGCCGCCACCTTGCCCGAAGCTCTTTCTTTCCTGGCTTCCGGTGAACCGCTTGTGGAAATCGGCGATGCTTGACTGCCCCTTCAAACAGCGTGCCGTGTGTCCTGCCGTGCGGCATTCTGCTTGCTGAATCGCCTTCAGCATCATTAGAAACCACACTGACTTGGTAGAAGGAGTGTTGGCAATTCTTGCTGCGGCGTAATCCGCATGGGAGAACGACCGGCACGCTTTCAGCAATAAACAGCGGCTCCCCTCCATTGAGAGAGGCACTTTCGCGCGGCCATGCGCGGGAGGCATTCTGGAACGGCAAGAGCAGCCTTGCAGATGTCATAGGCCCAGAACAGCCACAGCCGCATGGGCGGTTTCGCAATCCCTGCCTTGAACGCCAATCTGCGCTCGCATCTCGCCCTGAGTATCGCCGTCCTGCTTGACGCTGCTACAAAGCCAGCTCTTGCTTGACTTCGGCGAACTTCGCCAGGGCGAACGCCAAATCTTGCTGGGAATGGGCGGCGGAAATCTGCGTGCGGATGCGGGCTTTCCCCTGCGGCACGACCGGGTAGGAAAAGCCGATTACATACACGCCCTTTTGGAGCATGGCTTCCGAAACGCGCCCCGCCAGCGCGGCATCGCCGAGCATGATGGGGACAATGGGATGCTCGCCGGGCAGCACATCGCAGCCAATCTTTGTAATGCCCGCGCGGAAAAAGCGCGTGTTGGCTTCCAAAGCATCGCGCAGGGCGGTGGACTGGGTCAGCATCTCCAGCACCTTCAGCGACGCGGCGGCGATGAGCGGAGCCAGCGAGTTTGAGAACAAATAGGGGCGCGACCGCTGGCGCAGGATGTCCACAACCTCGCGCCGGGCGCTGGTGTAGCCGCCGCTGGCCCCGCCCAGGGCTTTGCCCAGCGTGCCGGTGATAATGTCCACCCGGCCCATCACGTTGCGGTACTCGTGGGTGCCCCGGCCAGTCTTGCCCAGAAAGCCGGTGGCGTGGCAGTCGTCCATCATCACCAGGGCATCGTAGCGCTCGGCCAGGTCGCAGATTGCGCCCAAATTGGCAATGGTGCCATCCATTGAAAACACGCCGTCGGTGGCGATCATGCGGGTGCGGGCGCTTTGTGATTGGCGCAGCTTGGCCTCCAAATCGTCCATGTCGTTATGCGCAAAGCGCAGGCGCTCGGCTTTGCACAGACGCACGCCGTCGATAATGCTGGCATGGTTTAAGGCATCCGAAATCACCGCGTCTTCCGGGCCAAGCAGCGTCTCAAACAGGCCGCCGTTGGCATCAAAGCACGATGAATAAAGGATCGTGTCTTCCATGCCCAGAAACTCCGACAGCGCGCCTTCCAATTGCTTATGGATGCCCTGCGTGCCGCAGATAAAGCGCACCGAGGCCACTCCATAGCCCCAGCGGTCCAGGGCCTCGCGGGCGGCGGCCAGCACCTCGGGGTGCTCGGCGAGGCCCAAATAGTTGTTGGCGCATAAGTTCAGCACCGGAGCGTTGTCTGTGCCGACACGGACATAGGCATCCTGAGGCGTGGAGATCACGCGCTCCTGCTTGAACAAGCCCGCGTCCCGAATGCCGCTGAGTTCTTTCGCCAGCCGCTCTTGAATGGCTCCGTACATAGTCAAGTCTTTCTCATAAGGGGAATTGTGTCAGTGGTGTGTTTGTGTGATACGTATTCCACGCCCTCAAGGGCATGGCTATTGGGACAAAAGCCCTTTCAGGGCTGAAGAATAGCCCCATTCCGCAGCCCCGCAGGGGCTTGTGTCCGTCAAGCCATGCCCTTGAGGGCATGGTGTTTAGCCCTGCACCGGCAGACCCGGAGGGCTTGAGGGCAGGGTTCAATCGCACCGTTGTGCAGAAAAGCCGTCGTCAGTTCCAGTCCAATATCACTTTAGTTCCAGTCCAATATCACTTTGCCCGACCGGCCCGAACTCATTGCCTCAAAGCCGCGCTCAAACTCGAGATACGGAAAACGGTGCGTGATGACCGGGCGGATGTCCAGGCCGCTTTGCAGCATCACCGACATCTTGTACCAGGTTTCGTACATTTCGCGCCCGTAGATGCCTTTGATGGTCAGCATGTTGAACACGACCTTGTTCCAATCTACATCAATGCGCCCTGACGGAATGCCCAGCATGGCGATCTTGCCGCCGTGGCACAAGGCCCCGATCATGCCCTCCAATGCCTGCGGATTGCCAGACATTTCCAGGCCGACATCAAAGCCTTCCTGCATGCCCAATTCTTCCTGCACCGAGGCAATGTCCCGCTCGCGGGTATTGATTGCCAGGGTCGCCCCCATTTTTCTGGCTAAGTCCAGGCGATACTCATTGACATCGGTGACCACGACATACCGCGCCCCCGCATGGCGCGCGACCGCGGCGGCCATGATCCCAATCGGCCCCGCCCCCGTAATCAGCACGTCCTCCCCAAGTATGGGAAACGAGAGGGCCGTATGCACCGCATTGCCGAAGGGGTCGAAGATCGCGGCCACATCCAGGTCAACACCCGCCCGGTGATGCCAGACATTGGACATCGGCAAAGCGATATACTCGGCGAATGCGCCCGCGCGGTTGACACCCACCCCCTGCGTATCCTTGCACAAATGGCGGCGTCCCGCCAGGCAGTTGCGGCAGCGTCCGCAGACCACATGGCCTTCGCCGCTCACCACCTCGCCGGGGAAAAAGTCGGTCACGTTCGCGCCGACTTCCACGACCCGGCCCACAAACTCATGTCCGATAACGAGGGGCGTGGGCACTGTCTTTTGCGCCCATGCATCCCATTCGTAGATGTGCAGGTCCGTGCCGCAGATGCCCGTTCGGTCCACCCGAATGAGAACGTCGTTGATGCCGACAGTCGGCATGGGCACGTCTTTGAGTTCTAAGCCCCGCTCGGGGGCGCTTTTCACCAATGCGTTCATGCGTGTCCTTGAAACTTCCTGCGTGCCTCCACGCAGTTAAGCGAACGAGGGCACGATCAGGGCTTTGACCACCATGCGCGCTTCCACGTCCCGCAGGGCCTGCCCCGCTTCTTCCAACGCATAACGGCGCGTGATAGTTTCCAGCCAGGGAAAGCGCCCCGCGTGACGCGCCAGAATGTCCATCGCCCGCCACAGGTGCGCCATCTCAATGCCCCAGCAGCCGCGCACGTCCAGGTGCTTTTTGTTAATCTCCAAATGCGGGTTGATGCTGACCGAGCCGTTGTCGGAATACTGGCCGACCACCACATATCGCCCGCCGTCGCGGCACATCTGCATCCCCTGCAGCACGGCTTGCGGCGAGCCGCTCGCTTCCATGGCAACGTCTGCGCCCCGGCTTCCCGTGTGCTGCTTGATTTGGGCGAGTGTGGGCGCGAAGCCGTCATCGCCCAAGAGGAACACGCGGTCCGCGCCCATTGCCTCGGCGGCCCGCAGCCGCTGAGCCGATGTGTCTACGACGCCCACCCAGCCCGCGCCGCTTGCCCGCGCCAGGGCGCACGCGATCAGGCCCACCGGCCCCGCGCCCTGCACCACAACACGGTCGCCCAGCCTGATCTCGGCCCGGTCAACCGCATGCAGGGCGGTCGGCAGGCCGCACCCGCCCGCAATCCACAACTCCGGGGTGACGCCCCCGCGCAGGCGCACACTCTGCACGCCGGGCTTCAGGTAAATATATTCGCTCCAGCCGCCCAGTAGCCCGTCGTCTGCCCCATACGTGATGCCGTACACGCGCCGGTGCGGGCAGCGTGTCGGCTGGCGCGCTACCAGGCACTGCCAGCAGTTAAAGCAGGTGCCATGCACGTCCAGAAACGTCACCACGTCGCCTGCTTTAATCGCCGCTCCTTCAATATCCGTGACCGTGCCATTCATCTGCGCCACCCTGCCGACGCTGATATGCCCCGGAATCAGCGGGTAGGGGACGCCTGCCAGCCGTCCGTGCCACAGATGCACGTCCGTGCCGCATACTTCGGATGCCAATGTTTCCAGCAAAATCGCCCCTGGCTCCAAGGTCGGTTCGGGGTATTCCCGCACTTCTACGGGCGCAAACGGGGCGGGGATCACTGCCGCGCGTATCATAAACTTCTTGCTCTTTCTCTGCCTATCCTTGCTTTGCCCAGCACTGTCTTTCTCAAATGCTTATGCGTTGGTGCGTTTTGACCTGCCCGCGCCATATACCTGGCGAACTCCCGCGTCCACGCCGCGAAACGAGAGTTCCAGCGCGGCGTCGGCATTGACCCCGTGCGACGTGTTGTCAAACAACGTCCCTTGTGCTTCATGCAAACTTAACACATAAATGCTTGACTAGAGTGCCGACACATGTTATGATGAAAGCGCGTTCCTGGTAACGATGCCGGCTGCGCCACAAGAGCAGAGGCTTTCCTCCCAAAG
>JAABUL010001573.1_pt1 | contig 42399 bp, 38 predicted proteins | sample 5559151 | NCBI WGS metagenome assembly JAABUL01 (sample SAMN10711876, study PRJNA513368) | rock metagenome | isolation source: Antarctica rocks | place: Antarctica: Victoria Land, Pudding Butte sud | reverse complement strand
CCACAGCTCCCTTCCCCCTTCAAAGGGTCCGCCAGGGGGTTCGCCAGGAGGGCCTTCACTAGTGCTCGTACTCGGCGCAAACAGCACATGCACGAACTGCTCCCTCCCCTCCACCCCATGAAACCCCCCATCCCCATGCAAATACGGCAAATCCAGCAAATCGCTCTCAAAATGCGCAATCCGATCGTTATACTTCAGCCGCGCGATGGCGAAATTCCCGCTCTCCAGCCCGCCGGCGCCGAGCACGTTGGAGGTCCAGCGGTCTTCGAATTGGTGGAAGGACTTGATGGAGAGGGTGAGGTTGGTTGCTGCTTCGCGCAGTGGAGCCAGGCTGAAGCCGGGGAAAGAATCGGTGGCGGTGAGGGAGGAGAGGTGTTTCGCGTCCTTGACCTTTGCGCCGGGGTTGAGGCGGGCGTAGATGGCTATAGCGTCTGCTTGCAACTCGTCAACAAACCCGGAGATTGCTTCGCCGTAAGCGTCTAGGTTGAAGGGGATCAATGGGCGGTCAGCGATCTCGAGGATCAACAGCGCCCACACCTGCGCCAGCGTGCGGTGGTACGCAAACCCATTATCCCCAAACTTATGCATCCAGTCAAACGTCTCATAACAACTGCCCTTCGGGAACCCGCCCGCCGGGCCCTCAAACCCAAAGTCTACAGACGACATGCCGGCGATAGACTGGAAGGGCACGAAATCGCCTCCGCCGCCTAGACCAGAGAGCGTGGAGCCGGATTTATTCCAGAGCTCGCGAAGGGTGATGTTAGTGACCGGATCCGCAACGCGATTAAGCACATGCATGAAAGCCTTCTTGAACAAAGGACTCCCCTGCGCTCTAAACTCCTGTCCGCTGACGCCGGCGTCGACGTTGAGGTACGCGATCCCGTGATCTCGCAAATAGCCCATGTTATCCTCCACGAACTCCGTGCTGCCGATGTTGTTATACGCTCCGGCGTCCCAAGAGGTGAACTCGATGGTGCGTAGTGGTCTCCACCCGAGCTTCCTAAGCGCGAGGAAGATGGATACAACCTCCATCATCACCGCTGAACCAGATCCAGGGTCTACAGCGCCGAAGCAGAAACTATCGCGGTGGGAGCCGATGATGATGCGTTTTTCGGGGGACTCGATGCCCTGGATCAGGCCGTGCAGGTTCCAGATTTCTTGGTCTTTGTTGAAGTCGTTGATGTTTTTTAATTCGACGATGACGGAGTTGGCGGAGTTGGTGTTGAGGGGTTTGCCGCCGGTGTAGCGGTTTGAGAGGCGGTCGCTGGAGCTGAAGATCCATTCGGGGGGGATCTTCTTGCCTTGGCCGGAGAGGGATTTGAGGAGGACGTTGGCGTCGCGCCATGAGAGGGGTAGGGATGGGATCTTCGGAAGGGCGGCGTTGTCGGCAAGCTTCGTGCGGTCGTGCTTCTTGCGACTCGCCCAGCCGGGTGTCAGTGGATCGCCTGCGATGTACGCGCCGTAGCTGACTGACGCGCGCCGGACACTATCATCCGGTCGCCAAGGTCCATCCGGCCATACCGACCCCTTCCCTCGACCATCATCATCGATATCCGAGTAAAGCAGCACGCCCGCGCATCCTGCCTCTTCAGCCGCTTTGACCTTCATCCCGGCATTCGTTTGTGCGCCACCATACCGTATCAACGCCACCGCACCCTGCGTCTGCACCCCATTCTCCTCCAACCACGCAAAATCCTCCTTACTCCCACTATTCGCATACAACAGCGGCCCCCTCGTCTCCCCACTAAAACTATGCGCATGCCAAGCCAGCGTCTGCTGCTTCTCCCGATCCGCCTGCTCCTCCTCCAGCTTCGCCTTCCACTTCTTCCCCTCCGGATGCACAATCTTCACACTCCTGCCATCCGGCGTAGGATAATCCAAGTAAACGTAATAACTCTGCAACGTCAACTCGTCAAACCCGCCCGCCTCCGCCCACTGCTCTTGCATCCACTTCGCCAGGTATAAATCCCCTTCCGTCCCAGCGACGTGGTCGTAGCTAGTGATGTGGTGTAAATGCCGCGCGATGCTGTTCCCGTCCACATTCTCCTGCACGAACTGCCGGACGGATTCGGGGTCGAAGTGCGCGCCCATGCGTCGGCGGGCGTTGCCGGGGAACATGTCGAGGGCGAAGAGGGCGTAGATCATGGCGCCGATGAAGAAGAGGGCGCAGACGCGGGCGAGGTTGGGGGCGGAGATGCGGTATTGTTCGGGGACGGAGAGGCGGGAGGGCAGCCATCGCGAGCGGGCGGGTTGAGGGGAGGTGGTGGGGGAGGTGGGGGAGGCGGTGTCGTCTGTGGATGATACGGGGGTGTAGAAGGAGCGGATCGATGGGATACGGAGGGAGGAGAAGGTTGCGGAGATGTTGGCTAGGTGTTTCGACCATTGTCCGCGTAATCGCGCGCGGTGGTATAGGCTGTGTGTTCGTTCGGCGGATGGGTCGAGGTAATCTAGCTCTTCTATCTGCCGCCGGTCGTTGTCTCCATTGACCTCTGGTAATCGCAAGTCGCTGTCCTCGCTTGATCGAGCGGACTCGGCCGTAGGTCGATGATATGGCGCTTGGCCCAGCAGACCTTGCCTCTCTGCATCGTCGCTGGGTTCTTCTGGACCTCGGAAGTCTTGTGATGATGTAGGTCGAGACGATGTCGCTTCCTCGTAGGTGGGGATGGGGAGGTTCGCATACTCGCAGTACTTGTCCTCGTTGTCCATGGCTATAGCTGGTGGCGTCGTCGCCGTGATGCTGGTGACTTCATGTCATACTGATTGTCGTCTTTCCTGTATATCAGGCAATCCTAGAAATGGAGTTACTGGTTGTTCTCCTGCCAATACACCTCCACGTCAGCGGGCGAGACCCTGAAGGCGTTCTCGGTTGCGACTTCACTCCTGCATTTGGACCACACCACCTCCTCACATCAACGTAAACATACAACCAGCGTAGTCGGCTATCGACCGGGGTGAGATACTCGCTATAGAACACTCGCTGTCACCGAAGTCCGACATGGGCATGAAAAGTGGCCAAGTACCACGCTGGGCAAGCCTTGGGTGTCACCACCACCCAATTGACAGCATGGCGACTGTCACTGCTGTTCATGATTCACAACAGAATGGTTCCCCCGTTGCTAACGCTATAGACTACCAGAAGAGCTGCTCAGTTGTGCATTCTCGACATGTGGCACAGCGAGATGCGCTGACCCCTGCTCCTATACCAGACACCGACCAAACGGTGACCTGATTTCCTCATCTACCATATCTTCCTACCATTTCCAGAACCTCGAAAAATATGAAAACCAGTGTTCTTGCCACTCTCCTTTAGCAAGCAATGACATCTCAACATGGCCTTCACCATCAACCTCAAATTCCGCTGGAACAAAGACCGCAAGAACCAGCACTCTTCCACCGCCGTCGTCGAATCCCACCTCGACCACTCCTGCACCGACTGCGGCCACACCGATCGCATCCCCGTCAACTTCTCAACCAAAGCCGACCTGCACCCCCTTAGCTCGCTACCCTCCTCCCGCTCAAGCCCAGGCCACGGTATCGATCATCAACATCCACCCGCAAGACCAGTGCCGCCTGTTCAAACTACCCCCGGAGCTTCGACTCACCATCTACTCGCTCGCACTCGCTTCCGATGACGGTATAGCAGAAGCAAGCCCCCTCTTCCCTCCGCACCACCTCGCCTTAGTCCTGACCAGCCGGCGTATCCTTGCCGAAGCCGAACACGTCTACTACGCCACCAACCGCTTCACCCTCCTCCCCTCCAACCGCAAGGTCCTGCGCAACATCGGCTCACCCCGTCGGTACGCGATCAGAGCGCTAACTCAGGGTCTAGCAACGGCGTCCGAGGTCTTGGATGTGCTGCATGAATTGAGGCTACTGCCTAATCTCCGGTCTCTGCACATTCGACGGGGGAACTCTATCCGTTTTCTCGATTTTGGGGCGTGGGTTTGGTTGGCGAAGCGGATGCGGGCGAAACTGGGGAAGATGGAGGTGCTGGAGGAGGATGTGATTTTTACGCCGGAGGAGCGGCAGTTGCCGCTAAGGCCGCAGGAGGAGGACTTGTTGGTGAGGTTGAGGGGGGCGGATGGGATGCTGGAGCGTGGGAAGGGTTCGAATCGTCAAGCTGATTGAGGTGACACTGCATAGTACGAGCATCAAACCGCTCTTACGACGGCCACTCCCCTGCTAATGAACTCGGCTTCAGACCGCCTGTCACATCACACGTCCATACGTCAAGCTCGGAGACCTCTGGATCACACAAGTACTACAGGCCCCGGTTCAGACGGTGTAGACAGCCTATCGAAGAGCACGGAACGGACTGCTGTACACTCGCGGGACAGCAAATATTCGGCGACCCCTCTCTGTCACACCAGACGTGTGTGACCTCGCCAGCACAATTGTGCTACATGGTAGCCTTGCTCGCTTGCTTTATATATCCCCACCTCGACTTCCTTCGAAAGCGCGACCTCAAGTCGACACAGCTTCCATTCCTTCGATGCCTTCTTGGGACGGGTATAGCAATGTGTCAGCCACCGGCGTGCACGCATCTGGCTTCTTTCTGGACCGTGATGGGACGAAGCACCCTCTCGGCGCCAATCCCTTGGCCGCCTGTCGTGTCAGATACGTCGACACTTACCCCGATTACCTCCACCCTTTAGAGCCACCCCCGGACCTGCAAGAACAATCACCACTCTTCCGCTTACCCGCAGAAGTCAGACTCATCATGTACCGAATGGTCGTCTCGGAAGACAAACACGTCGTGGACATCCATACCTCCGAACCACGGAAGCGCCGGCGATTCATGGACATACTTCGAACATGCCGGCTTGTCTTCGAGGAAGCCGAGACAATCTACTACGAAACCCATCGCTTCCGTTTTGGGGGCGACTGCATGGAACTGCCTCGGAGTCTGTACTCAGTTGGGACATTTCGTCGCGAGGCCATCACACAATTCTCCCTCCATCACCACGATGTGACAATGACTTTGAAGCTCATCCGACTGCTCTGGCTGCTGCCGAATCTCAAGTCGCTGCATATCCAGCGGAAATGCGTCCCGATGATGCACCTTCACGATAAGGAGAGCTGGACTCGGCTGGTTCCGCAGATATTGGCCGAATTCGCGAAGCTCAAAAACTTGCAAGAGGTGGAGATTAGGACGGGCGAAGCGTATTGGGGTTTGAAGCCACAGGAGGAGAAGGATTGGGAGCAGTTGCAGAAGGTTGATGCTATGCTAGAACGTGGGGTCGGGATCAAGATACCTGGAATTCCGCTTTCTATTACGCGACCCTGCGAGGACTAATTCACTGTGTGCATGGAACCCACTTGTTCGGAGGCGCGATCGACAGTGCAAGCACTCAAACGACTTCAGCTTCAACGATCCCATCGCCATCTCCAGGCGGCACCCAGATCTTCACGACCTTGAAGCCAGCGCCTTCGAGAAGCTCGGTGAACTCGCTTCGACTCCTTTGCTGGCCGGAGTGCAGCACGAGCATGGAGATGTCGAGCAAGCTCTGCCGTAGTGGCACATCGGTGTCCGCGAGAACGATGTTGCCGATCAGCAGCTTGCTGTACCCTGGTACCATGGCGGACTTGAGGTTTGCTAGAATGGTCTCACACACGGATGTGGCCCAGTTGTGCAGGATGTTCTGGTTCGGCAGGGTCAGCAGCTCCCACGATGTCGTCTTTGGATTCAGCAACGTACCTGCAGGAAGTACGCTCTCGCACCTTTGATCGGCTGCGGCTTCGTGAAGTCATGGTTCATCTTCTCGACTCGCGGGTCAAGGTCCTGGATATCGTCTATAACAAACGGCAGATCCTGGGTCACGAGCTTGCCCTTCATATCCGGATACTTGCGCAACAACGTCTCGCACTCGTGGCCTTTGCCGCCCCCAACGTCGACGAAGCAAAACTCTCCTTTCGTCGCATCGAAGCCATCCAGTACTTGTTCCTTGACAGGATACCAGTCCGACCAGCCCAATCTCGCGGGCGTACCGAATAGACCTTGCATGAAGACGTTGAAGTTCTCCATCGCACCTACCCTCACATCAGCACATCCTCAACACTCTCATACCTACGGAACCAAGCTTACCAGGTTTCTTCGACATCCACGTAAACGGATCATCCCCCGTCCCCTCGGCAAACTGATACGGCCCATCCGTCATACTCCTCGGCAACCGCCGCCCATTCTGGCGAAAGTACTCCGGCGCCTGCCGTACGCTCGGCAGACTCTCTTCGTGGAAGAACTTGTCGCCGGCACGTACACTCCGCATCGTCATCTGCCGCGTCACAGCCGTAGGCCCATATTCACCGCTATCGAGCTGGGCGACGAAACCCATCCCCGCTAGAGTCCTGAGCACACGGACAACGAGACCGTGCTCCGCGCCCGAGATCTCGGCGAGCGAGACGGTGGTGCGGGGGCTTTGCTCGCACAGGAGGTCGAAGAGGCGGAGCTCGTCGGCTAGGCGGACGCACATGAATGCTCCGCCCTGGGTTGGTTAGTGAAGTGGTTTGGTTGGGTTTGGGGGGTTTGTTGGGTTGGTAGGGTGGTGGGTACGAACTGAGAAGGCGAGTAAGGAGCACACTTCATCCGGTGCTTGCAGCGACGCTGTCAATTCTCGGGAGAGCTGGAGGAGGGTTGCTCGTGTGGCCTCATCGTGTTCGATGTTTTGGCTGTTGGAGGCGGTGGTTTGGAGTTTGGAGATTAGGGTGGTGGTGTGGGAGGATTGGCTGTTTGTTGCCATGGTTGGGTGTTTTGGAAGAAGTTCACAACCACGACGGTAGTTTCTGTTTGTTCAAATACTATCGTGATGTGTAGCCGATCACTCTGTCCCAATGTTGAAAGCCGGACTCATCTTTGAGATCTTCATAAGGACGAATTACGCAACTAGGTAACTTACCTGCCGTGTTCCGATGGAGCAGCCCTGAAGCTTGAGCACACACGTTGACTGCCGCGTTGAAGCTTGTGTTCCGCGTGCAGCTCGAGCTACGTGGTTGCAGGTGCGACATGCATCTAGCGGTTAGCATGGTGCTATGCAAGCAAGGTTCGTGAGCGGTGAGCCTCCGGTAGAGGCAGTGATCGACAACTCAGCGTTCTTCCTTCGAGGATCCTACATTGAAGCCGGGATCCTGAGCAGATTGCTTGTAGCCACATTGTTTCTACAGCTGTGTCCTTCCATTGCGTCGTACCACGGGCGGCTATGGGAGGAGACCCCAATATACGGAGGCATAGTCTGTGTAAATGTACAAACGTCGATTGCTCGACCTCATTCGCTATATGATACACGCACATCCAGCGTCTTAGTTATCTGCCCATCTTTCGCACGATCGCCGTCGCCTAGTATAAGTTCCTCACTATTATTATCCATATGACTAGCATTTGCAGTATTGCCCTGCCGCATCTTCTTGCTGAAAGAATGGCCCGACCAGCCTTGATGCTGAACTCCATCACTGAGTACGTGCGAATGATCTTGAGGCCCGCTCCCAGGGTAGGGATAGGCGTTACCGGTCTTCCTTCGGAGTAGTGGTCGCAGACCGGGTGTAGAGGCGGCCATCATCACCACATTGTTCTCGACGCAGACCCAGAGTTGGAGGTCGGCCATGAACCCTGCGGAAGTAGTCAGCTCACCTTTCAATGTGGAGAAGGATGATAGAGTGAGGCTTACAAGTGAAGTCCATCGTGGCGGAGAGATTCTTGACCTCTATCGCCTTAACAATTGATGCCGCGAAAGCGAAGATGCTTAACATCAGGACGGCTGCAAGGATAACCTTCTGCCGTCGTGGCATTTGGAGGTCCCATAAAATGAAGGCCGGTACGATAGTAAGCGTGATGTCGCAGAGCGAGTTCAATGCACTTTGGACGTATCCGATGATCGTTTCGACATCCGAGACCTGACAATGCTTTCCAATCAATGCACCGTCCAACGACCAGAGAACATGGAAATGAAGGCCGCACTGCGCATAGATTTGAACTATGACGATCAGGTTGATGACGATCTGGATACCAATGATGGCCCACAGGATCCATCTTTTGAGCTGAGCTGTCCTCCCAAGAAGGTAGAGCAGGAATACCTACAGACAGAAGAGTTAGCGAACTTCCTACGCAATGTAGGGTCGTTTTCAGTACAGCAAACGATATGCGGCCGAACATGCACGGAGCCACGGCGAAGAGCTCGATGAATCCAATCTGGTAGAACAAAGCATTCCGTTGATTGGAGGGTGTAAGTCCAGAAGGTGCTGCCCCAAGCCGTAGGAGAAGGCGATGCTGATGAACACCATATGTAGGAGTTCCAGAGTCTCACATCGTGGGGATGAAGGATGGTGTAATGAAGCAGGGAAGTCATTTAGAGTTGGCGCTAGAGACACGGCTCGCACACTTTCCCCGTTCCACTCGCTGTCCCGTCCCCTAATCCAACCACGCCTTGCAAAGCCCTTCCTTCAGTGCTTCATACCGCGTCCGAGAAGCTTGCAACTGCAGAAGCACTATCTAAGCGTGCAGCCGCACTCTCTATGGCTTGTCGGAAGGGGCGCCAACGGCAGCCACCGAGACACCCATGAGCAACCATGGGCAACGGACACAACCACGTAGGTGCAATGCACCCAATGCGCCCAGGAGGCATGCATCTATGTGAGCGCCGATCAATTGCAAGTTAATGAACAGCGAATTCTGCCGGATCCCGTGTGCCGTCCACGCTTTCTCCTCAAGCCATGTGCCAGGTTGTACGGCGATAAGCTTGTATCCCGTCTGTCGTGGCTTACATTTCCTTGCGTGCCTTCTGTTCGTGACCTTAGACCTTCCATTCTCGCTCTCTGCACGATATCCCACGCAAAGTTCTTAGTTGTCTCTTCTGCACCCGCGGCGGCGACCATGTCGAAACACCCTGCGAATCCTACAACGGAGAAGTTCGCGGATGTGGAGGAGCGCAGCGTCGACAGCGATCGCTACACCGAAGGCCATGGCGACCTTCAGATCATCCCGACCGGCAGCACCGACAGCAATCTCAAGCTTGCTAAGGACGGCCGGACTGTGTTGATTCCTCAACCGAGCGATGTGAGCGTACAGCCAAGGGCTCCTCGTATTGAGACATTGTTAACCATTTTATTCTGCTGTTGCAGAATCCGGACGACCCTCTTAACTGGAGCTTTGCGAAGAAACATATAGTGCTGGCCTCAATGGTGTTCGCGGCGTTGGTAAGACCCCGTGGCACGAGCTATCGGGTTCGTAGCTGACTTAATCACCGCAGCTAACAGACTTCGGTACCCATCCTCGCCAATCAACAGCAGTTCCACCATCTGACCGAACTTAGGAATGACCTACGGCACCGTGCTCTTCCAAGCCCAAGCACCCTCATTCGGCATTAGCATACCTGCAACAGCAAAAAGCATTACCGGACCTCTCTTCTTACAAGGTGTTGGTGGTATATTCGCCGTACCGCTGATCCAACGCATTGGCAGACTTCCAGTTCTGTTCTATTCGCAGTTCATCTGTGCTTTCATGGTCCTGGGAGCAGCCTTGTCACCAAATTATGCCACCTTTACCGCTTTCAGATGCTTGCAAGGTTTCTTCAACACAGCGCAGCAGGTTGTTGGACTGGGCTTCGTGCATGACATGGACGCTTCTGTCCGAATAAACACCAACCGTTTTGTGGCTGACATTCGCCAGGTTCTGCTTCCACGAGCGTGTCAAACGGATCAACATCTGGGTACGAAATCGCTAGGCAAAACCTTGCCTTGTCTAAGACATTCGCGCTAACCCTTGTTCATGCTGTCTGTAGGTGTTCTGCCTCCTCGGTGGCCCGTTCTTCGGTCCCTTTGTAGCAGCATGGCTCATCACCGAGGTTGACTGGCGGACCGACTTCGGCATCCTGGCTGCTCTTCACGGCTTCTCCACCCTTCTTGTGGTCTTTCTCGGCGACGAAACTCTCTACGATCGAAAGAATCCACAACCACGAGAACGGGGTCTCTGGGGCAGGTTTACTCGCCTCACCGGTATCGCCGGACTGAAAGCACAAGGCCGACCAGGCGTGATGACCGTCCTCCGAGATCTCATCAGCATCTAGCTCCGCCCTCAAATCTTCTTCCTCACCGTCATATACGTGATGGTGCTCGTAGCATGGGCCATCGGCGTCAATGTTACGATCTCCCTCATTGTGACGCCACCACCATACGCCTGGTCGTTCCAGAAGCAAGCGCTCAGTTGGCTCGCACCACTGATTGGAGCTATAATCGCCGGAACCTGGGGCCATTGGTTCAACGACTACCTGCAACGGAGCTATATTCGGAAGCACAATGGCCTCTACGTCCTGGAGAACCGACTTTGGGGCGTAGATGCTCCTACGATCATTGGCGTCGCGGACCTGGTTTTGTACGGGCAATGTTTCCAGCATACCTTGCACTGGATGGTCGTCCTGGTCGCGTGGGCTATGATCGCGTTCTCGATGATCGCCGGGACCACGGCGGTTTCGGCATATTGTTTGGATGCTTTTCCGAATCATGCCTCGCTTGTTGCGGCGATCATTAATATGTGGAGGTAAGGATGAGCACTGTACCCATCTTCGACAAGGTGCATGACTGACGTCTAGCAGAACTACGGGCGGTCTCTGCGTTGGCTTCTTCCAGCTCAAGTGGATCTTCACTTCTGGCGCTGGACTGTCGTTCGGCCTTCAGGCGATGGTATTGGCAGTTGCGTTTCTGGGCGGTGTGGTGCCGACGCAGGTGTTTGGACGAAAGTGGCGGATGAAGCATCCTCCGCCGAAGGCTGAGAACTGAGGAATTCCTACCGGTTGGTTCTGACGACCTCGCAAGCATAGATGGTACTTCATTATGGGCAGGAGAGGTATTGCGTGTGTTTTGGTAGCGGTTTCATGAAAGCGTTGCATACGTATCCATACATCCCAAGGTATCTAGCTAGAAGCGCCTCGATTCAGTACGATCAAACGATAAATAAGCTATCACATACGCGTGCCTGTGGTGGACATGAATGGTTGTAATTGTTTGAATAAACATGTGAAAAGCCGTGACATCATCTCTACGACTTTCACGTTGAACGTGGCGCTTCAACTTCAACTTGATACTATTAACACATAGGAAAGCACACAACCCAATGAAGACGATGTATACTATACCAAATACGAGATGACACGACAAATAAATCCACAATAACGCGCAGCTCTTGCCATGCGCGCCGCCGCCATCCTCACCCGAACATGCCTCCGCTACGGTAACCAACCCGTCCGCCCGCAGGCTCTCCGCCACATCCAACTCAGCCTGCGCAGCGGACGAACCAGCAAACCCTTCTCCCTCCTCCACCACGCCCGCCACACCTTCCGCCCCCCACCCGCGCCTGTCAAAGGCGGCTCGCTGCTCCTCCTCGCCCTCGGCCCAGCTGCTTTCGTCTCAATAGCGGAAGACGACGATGAAGAGCACCAGCAAAATGGCAAAACGCACGAGCAGGAGATGCTCGAGATGTCGATGCAGGAACTCGCGGATTACGTCCCACCCGGCTTGCGTGGGTCAAGAAGAGTGAGGAGGGGGATATGGCGGTTCGTGGATACGTGGATCTTCGAGTCGTTGGCGACGGGGTTGCGGTTTTTGCATTTGGTCGTGATATTCGTGCCTGTACTGGCTTCGATACCGGCTATATGGTTTGGAGCGAGGGTGGAGGAGAGGGATGGGGAGAGGAAGGGGACGCTGTGGTGGTATGCGTTCTTGGTTTCGAGTATGGAGAGGGCGGGCGCGGCGTTTATTAAGTTGGGACAGTGGGCGGCGAGCAGGACGGATATCTTCCCGAAGGAGATGTGCAAGATTATGAGCTCGCTGCATTCAGATGCGCCTGCACACTCGCTCAAGGTTACAAAGGCGACGATTGAGCGGGCTTTTAGCAGGAAGTTTGAGGAGATCTTTGAGGAGTTTCAGGAGAAGCCGCTTGGTGTGGGAGCTATCGCGCAGGTATACAAAGCGAAGCTGAAACCTGATCTGGCGGGTGTGGATGAGGATGCTTCGAAAGAGCCAGGCACACTACGAGAACGCGCGCAGCGGAATCTGGACCCTCTCCTCAAGAGCACACCTCAACGAGTCCCATCGACGTACGTGGCGATCAAAGTCCTCCACCCCAAAATCGAGCGGATAGTAAGAAGAGACCTCCGCATCATGTCCTTCTTCGCCAACATCATCAATGCCTTCCCCACAATGGAATGGCTCTCCTTCCCCGACGAAGTCGAACAATTCGGCGAAATGATGCGCCTCCAACTCGACCTCCGCATCGAATCCGCAAACCTCACCCTCTTCCGCAAAAACTTCCGCAACAGGAGCACGGCCTGGTTCCCGTACCCTTACACCCAATACACGACCCGCCAAGTCCTTGTCGAAGAATTCGCCACCGGCATACCATTAGAACACTTCCTCTCCAACGGCGGCGGCGTCTTCCAGAAGGAGATAGCAGACGAAGGCCTAGATGCTTTCCTCCACATGCTTCTAATCGACAACTTCATCCACGCGGACCTCCACCCCGGCAACATCATGGTGCGCTTCTACAAACCGGCCAAAATCGACATGAAGTCCAACCTCCCGAAGGCATTACAAAGCAAAGACGGCCACAAACTCGCCTCCATCCAGAACGGCGAAGACGTCACCGAAACCGTCCTCGCCCGCCTGCGCCCCCACCTCCAAAACAAAGATCAATGGCTCTCCACTTTATCGGCAATCGACAACGAAGGCTACCGCCCACAACTCATCTTCATCGACACCGGCCTCGTCACCGAACTCAACGACCTCAACCGCAAGAACTTCCTCGACCTCTTCAAAGCTGTCGCGGAGTTCGACGGCTATAAAGCCGGACACCTGATGATCGAGCGGTGCAGACAACCCGAGGTAGTGCTGGATAAAGAGGTTTTTGCCCTGCGGATGCAGCATTTGGTTCTTGGGGTGAAGAGCCGGACTTTCGCGTTGGGGAATATCAAGATTGGAGATATTTTGAACGAGGTGTTGGATATGGTGCGGGGGCATCATGTAAGGTTGGAGGGGGATTTTGTGAATGTGGTTTTGAGTATTTTGTTGCTTGAGGGTATTGGAAGGAGTTTGAACCCGGAGATGGATTTGTTTTCGGGGTATGTGCTAGCTGTTGTTCTTCTGGTGAGATGGTTTGCTGACGATGTTCACAGAGCCCTGCCGATTCTACGGCAGCTTGGTGGGCAGCAGAGCGGGCCGCCGGATTGGGGCATGCTGAAGGTGTGGGCGGGGTTAGAGGCGAGAAAGTTTTTGCAGGCGAGCGCGGATTCGGTGGAGAATTGCGTGAAGTATGATCAGTTGAGTCCGAATTTATAAGCGCGAGTAGGGCTGTATGATACAAGGAACTAGCTCGGCCGGGATATCTACAACAGCGGCAATAATGAATGGAACTGACACGCCCTCAGCTTGTGCGAGCCGGCGTATCTGGAAGATGCAACATTGCATGCTCATGTCAGCGAACTCCGATGCAGCGCAGCCGAACCTGCATGCGCCTCCTCGATCCGTACGTCCTCTCCTTCATCCATCGTAGCTCCAGCACAGATGTTAGCCTCCAGATCATCAAGTCGCCTACGCTCCGTCAGCATCCTCTCCCTGTGCCTCCCCCTCTGTTTTATCGAATCGCGTGCCGGCACGAGAAGCAGCGCCCTGCTCACCTTGCTGCCTCTGCCGATCCGCCAAATACACATCGATGGCGTTGTCGACAATTTTCTGCAGATCTTTGGACCGTGGACTTTGTTGTGCCTTACACTCTACGGCGTACGCCAATCACCTCGCATCCGCGGAGCAGCCGCTCTAAGTTGTTGTGAGGCTCATAACGACTCTCCCTCTGAGCTTCGTTCATCTCTGGTGAGAAAATTGTATGAGCGAAGTGTCTTGCGAGTGTGACAGACGACCTCGTCTTGTGAGCGGGCTGGAACAAACATGTCCATCTGTAGCGACTGGCTGGGAGTGTTGGCCTGGAGAGCAGGATTAGCAGCGCACACTATGGCTGGAGAGGCGAGGTCGAAGCATACTTTACCGTATTTCCCGCCGTTGAATAAATCTTCAACCTCCACTAAATACTCCTCGAGGAATTGACTCGATGGGCTGAGCTCGGGAGTGACTGCCATGGTTTTGATGGAGATCAGTGCTAGCCTGATGTAGAGATCTTACGGGACTCCGTCTCCAGAAGGCGACATCAATCGCTTAGCACTTAGATCATTGCTGTACAGGCCTGCTCGCTGGGTGGTGTGACTGTACTACTTGGACTTGAGTCGTGCGCATGTTGCACGAGACATAGCCTCGTCTGCCTTTGGACGAGCTACGGACTTCGGTATTATCTGACAATACGGATCACACCCAGCCATGCTCGAGGTGTTTGCATCAAGCCAGACGAGGAGATGTTCAAGATACTAAAGCATGCAGGTGAACAAGTTAGCGATGGTACAATCCCCCATCGGTCCGGCTTCTAAGCACTTACGGGATCCTGCAGTCCGATCTGTTCCAGGCCCCCTCGAGCGTTGATCAGTGTCATCAGACCTCTCATATGAGTGTGATAGCTCTTCAGAGAGCCATGCTTAAGTTCATAGCTAGCGAGGAGTGCGACCGCAACTACGAGGGGAGTTGAGACAGCACGAGTTGGGTCACGCAATGCTGCGTTGATACTGCGCAGCAGAAAGCCTTCCAGCTGAAGCACGCAATGCAGTTCCAGATCTCCAGGGGGTGCTCCTACAGGCGAAAGTAGATGCCGTGCAGTCAGGAGGATTGACGTCGTTAGCGGCACCGGATCCCTGAACACCACGGTGAGGAAGCGATGTTGTCCTTGTCCCGGCTGGATCAAGTTGCCCGCATAGTGCCGCTCGAAGTCTTGTGACTGGAAGGCGACCATTGCGGAGTAGCAGCTCTTTCAAATAGTCAGTCATCTGGTCACACCCGATCAAGTGTATGGAATAGCTCTCACCCAGAGAGACGACATATCGAATCGAAGTGTTTTCAGACTCCGCCCAACAACGTTCTCAGGGTCGTCCAGAATGAAAGTCTGGAACGCCACTGCTCCTTGTGAGAAGGACTTCCCTATTCCGCTGTTGAGGGTCTCCGCAGCGTAGGTAGTTTCACTGTTCCAGTCTCTGGGAACCTCCTCGTCGGCCTGTTCTTCGTCTGGGTTGCTACCTTTCGCAAATTGGCCTTTCAAGGGCTCCTTCTTGGGGACTTTGGCGGAGCCAGAGGCAGTCGATTTTGGGGGCTGCGCTCGTACACGCGCAGCAGTGGCAGCATTCCTGGCATTTCGATGTTGTGCGGTCGTTACGTGCGAACGGACGGCCCTTGTGATTTTACGAGACTTAGCATCTGCTGGCCGCTCCAGGACGATGAATTGCAGACCACCCTCGTTCCTCAGGTTGGTTTGATGATGGGAGGTCATCATTTGGCTGCTCGTTGCTGTGGGAGAGGCCATAACTGAGTGCATGGTGCTGGGAGCTGAGGAAAGGGTTTTAGCAACGATATCATACTCTGGTTACAGACAAATGAGATGCTCACAGAGATGGAGTATAGGATATTCTTTTAACAATACCCGGCGGAATGCGTGTTCCTGAATTGGAAGACGCATTCATCCCAAAGTCACCAAGACAATCGACAGCCAAGGCCCAAGACTGCTCTCGATCATGACTATCCTAGTTGACGCTCAGGACGGTTGAGCTAATCGGACACAGAACCGTAGACTTGGGTCGGCGAGGCCCGACGGATGCACTACGGTAACTCTAACGTCTACAAGAATACGCAATCCCAGCGGTTGTAAGACAAATCATCTCGGCCACCCCGATTCCCGAATCATGGACTATGGATTGTGCCATTGAACCCAATCACGGGTCACCGAACAAGGGCCGCATGGGCTTTCTGCCAACCTCTCTGTACTACCAGAGACTGTTATATCGAAGGATGCTGGTGAGCAGGTAGGGTTTAATAAAACGAATCGACGTGGTGGGCTTCCGGCCAGTTTCATATCTTACTTCCAGAACACGGCTCCATGAGGAGCGACTGGCGGAGTCCGTTGCAGGAAATTTCTTCCAAGTTCTGTTCTCCAACTACTCCTCGTTTTCAAGAGGTTCCAAATCGCACCCCGGCGTTTGATCGGATCTCGAAGAACCATTCCTCCTGAAAATTGGACCAAGCGGTTTCCGACATGCCATCAAGCACCTTGCGGTGCTCTGGGATTCTCCATCATCCGCCCACAGGGCCGAGACACCCACTAGTCCCTACTACCCATCACTTTAGGGCCTGGAAAAAGGCTTGTGCAAAGCGTACCTTGCCGGACCATGGAAATAATGGAATAGCTGTCATGCTCGCTCCTCGAGGAATGATCCAGTGGCTGGGATTGGTCGTGGCAGCCGTCGGTCGACTGCGAGCTAATCGAACAGCTGGCGAAGTGTTGCTGGTAGCCTTGCTCAAGCTGAGTAGTAACGAATGTGCGTCGACGGTGTGAGGCGAGGCCATCAGTCAAGCGCATTTGTTGCAGACAATGTGGTGCTCTCAGCGGTCTATCTTGAGAGCTGCCGTGGGATAGATCGCGACGACCGTCAAGGACATGTTGCCTTATCTGCCAGCAGTGCGGCTCCAGGGTCGTTTCAACGAATGAAGTGGTATCTTCAACTCCCACTCTTTAGACTTTCTGCACGATACATCGCCACATCCGCCTTTGGTGCGGGCGCCGTAGAAGTTTCATCCGCCTTGATGTACCGTTCGCACCCAGCTAATTTTGAGGAATTGGCATCGAACCATAGCAAGAATCGCTCCAGCCAGGGGTCTTCGCGGCCGATCTGGCGGAAGCCTCCTCGAGCACCGAGCAGTTTCATTAAGCCTTGCATATGGATCTGGGCATGAGTAGAGAGTCAGCCAAATTTCTGGCGGCACGACAGCATTCGTCGATTGGCGACCTACATGATAGGCCTCCAGGGATCCGTGCTTCACTTGGTAAGAGGCAAGGAGAGCCACTGAGACGATGATAGGGCTGGATATGCCGCGGTCAGGACCATCGAGGGCGGTATTCAGTCTGCGGATTAGGAATCCTTCGAGTTGGAGGGTCCAGTACAGCTCTGACTGGCGAAGTGGATTCACTGGGTCCGCGAGTAGTTGACGTACGGCCAAGAGGATTGCCGTAGTAAGCAAAGCTGGGTCGCGCCTAAAGCGTTGTACAGATGAATCAGCAGCTATCCTGGACATTGTTCAAGCGGCCAAAGATTCTAGCAGAATCTTGTAGCATCACTCTGCTCGCGAACCGACTCACCATATAAAAGAGAAGAACCGCTGACCGCCAGGCGAGGGTTTGATAACATCCCCAGCTTACTGATGTTCGAAATTCTGGGATTGGAAAACCACCATCGCATGATAGAAGCCCTGTCCACACTATTAGTCAACAAGGCGATCCCTCGGTTCTAGAAGGTGCTCACCATAATGGACGAGGCATCAAAGCGGAGGTTTTGTAGGCTCGTTCCAACGATATTCTCGGGGTCATCTATTGCGAACGTCTGGAACGCAGGTGACCCATGAGAGAATGACTGTACCAGCGTGCTGCCGGGCACAAGCAGCCCTTCGTGAGCATGTGTCTCCTCGATGTAAGTCGGGCCTCGACACCGTCCCGTCGACTTCTTCATCGACAAGAGGGGGTTCTTTTTCAGGTTGCTTTCGCTTCACACCGTGGCCTTTCAAGAGCTTCGGAGGTTTGGTGGAGCCAGGAGTAGCTTCCCTGGATGAGGGCGGTCCCGCCTGCCTCGCTCTCTGATGCTGAAGCGTTGTAACGTGAGACCTCACTTTTTTGCGGTACCCACGGGACTTCGCATCGGTCGGCCGCTCTATGACAATGAACTGCAACTGACCCTCGTTCGACGCATCATGGTATGGCTCCGTGGTCGCCTGGCCTCGCGTGGCGCCATGTGGGTTCATTGGCGCAATTGAATACTGCTGGAGCTAGTGCAGAGCTTCAACGTAAGCGAACCTTGCTAACTCCCCTAACATCGAGCAAGAGCAGCATGTAGAGTCGATGGCAGACGATAGTCTTGACGTGAGGGACTTACTGAGAAGCAACGTCAGTAAAACAATAAAAAGGATCAGCGGTAAGGATTCGCAAGACCCTGGTGATGATCATCAAGCCACTGGTCCAGCGGAGTGAGGCCCGACTATACGCTACTGTAACTCAAATACGCAGTTCCAACGGCCGTGGCCTGTCATCGAGTCGTACGCCGGTACTTCTAGAGTCATGAGCTGCGCCAATGCGAACTTAATCACTGACCTTTGGGCGACGACCCTGCAAGCTAAGAGGAAATCCTTCGTATAAGAGTGACAAATGATCGTGGAGCCCATCCATCGTCAATTCCATGGTCCCAACATCCCTTGGGATGCGGCGGCTATCGGTGAGCGACCTCACCTATGATCGAACTGGATATACGCCGAGTATTGAGCGAGTTTCACGATTGTGGATAGTAGATAGTTGACTTTTGATAACGTAGTCCAGACTTGCCGCCGGTTAAGAAACTGAGTCGAGCATTAACAAATGCTAGTGTGGTCCGAGATGGGGCCAATCAGCGTTATATACTTGCATACTTGCATTGTTACGCTTCAGCCTAGTTGAGCGCTGTCTGAAACGAGAATGTGTTCGACAGAGTAGCTCCCGCCGTGGTGACGTGGTCAAGAAACTCCTTCGACCACGCGATCGCCGGTCGGGCGAGCCGGGCCATTCAGCGTTTCTTCATCAGTGACTGACGTATACCCGGGTATAATACCGAGTCTCCAGTTCTGCGATTGGTGTCATAGTGGACTGTATGCAGTCTCGAGTCTCGAAGTAGTGCGTTACAGACTTGCCAACGAGAGGATCTTGATGGAGCAAGGTCCGGCGAAGACGAATGAATAGCACGCTAGCGTAGACCGATCAGCACCAGCAACGCAGACGTGATCCTACATCGCTTGCCCTACTTGTTCTGCCACCTAGACAGCTCGGTCGAGAAGTAGTATGGAACATTGTCGAAACCTAATAAGTCCCCGTCTCACTCCGACCGAGCGCTCGGGAATCGGGATGCTGTCAAAGTGGAGCATGTTGTGCGCATGTCGGGACAGGTGTCAGCAAGTTTACGCGACATCATCGGGTGGCCAATGGTGCTGTAAGTCAGGTCAGGTGTTCCAGCCCACATGCCTCTCACGAAGGGTACTGTGTCAAATGTGCTCCATCTCGCTCGTCAGCTGCTTCGAGCTCTTCATCGCATCTGGGACTGGTTCGGTGAGCAGCATACACTCCTGCTTCTTGCAATGTGTTTGCTAGAGTCTCAACACGAGTGAACTGTCGCCCGCGCCTGTTGCAAGGCTCCGGTCACTTTGCAGAATGCGAGTCCATATGTCGAAGTCGTGGATGCGCCGGAATATTGTATTAAAGGTGTAACATACGGGTGAATCTCGTTGAGGTGGTGTGCCGTTCCAAGTTCTGACAGTATCGGAGACTGCGGATGGGATTGCTGGCGGCGCCCCTTCCACGGGAACTGGTCAGCCATCACTATACCGTGTTCAGCTACATTGCGAACTCCTTCTTTGCACGAGAAGCTGTCCGGCACTGTACACATAGATGCCAGCGGCCATCCCTGGACTTCGTACTTGGACCGTGAAGGTCTAAGAGCCTAGTTAGCTTTTTCTGCAGGTAAAGCAACGCGCTTGGAACTTACGCTCAGTGGGATTGTAACAGATAGTGTTCAGCCGTTTATCATGATCAAAGATCCACGGACCAGTGTCTGGAGTTGTGATGTCAAGGACGTTTCGATCAACGTACTGGTACTGCGAGGGACTTTTACGTCGCGGTTCCCAAAGTCCTGGACTAAATCTGTCCCACGATCTTCCTCGCTCAGTCGCGGTTGCGCCGTGCTTCAAGAGTAGCTGAACAATATCGTCTTCCCGGCCACGCCCTTTGGCCGCCGCGAGACAGCTAAGACCAGATATCTCGCTCTCGAAGTTTGGATTGGCGCCTGCTTCTAATAGCACTTTGACCGTTTCTAGCGATCCACGATAACAAGCGACATGCAAAGCCGTCGATGATCCAAGGCCACACTTCTGATCGAGAGACCAGATCATCCTTGTGCCCGAGACATTGATCATACCTTGCCTGACCATGCGCTTGATATAGGCTTCGAAACTGCAGGAGGCCATGTAGTATAGCGGCTCGGCGGTATTCAGTACATCGTCGAGTAGACAGATGCCGTGCTCGTCTTCGAAATAGTCCGGAATGTTGTTCATGACCGTGACGCAGCGAACCCAGAAGGTGAATGCTGAAAAAGTGCCTCTTTCTCGATGGGTCCTCAGAAGTATGTCGATGAGATGTAGGTCGGCCTCTTCTAGTGGTCTCTGACAACGGACTGCATGTAAACTCCAGTTTCTGCAAGCGTAGTCCAGCAGAGGATATCTCTCGATCCATTGAGACGTCGACAAAGCATGTTCAGACCATGTGCGCATGTCTTCCAGAAGAAGGTACGTCAACGACTTCCGCACGATGTTCAGCTGCGCTGTGTCTTGGTCTATCGCGAAGCTAGCGCAGCGAGCGCCAATGTTCCTTACACTTTGGCCAACAAGGAAGTCTCGAACGGAGCTATGAGCCAGTGTTACGATGTCAGTATCCTCATCCCAGAATACTAACCCTCTGCATAAGTCTAGGAGCTGATGCTTCGGATGGAGACGGCAGGTATCATCGATGGCAGTGTCCTCAAGCTCGAGCACAACTGCTTCGCAGAGCTCGCTCAGTGTCAAAGGACGTAGTGAGACACATAACCAACTAAGAGCCTCGTATAGGAAAGTCCGGTCAGCCTCGGGTACACGAACAAGAATATTGGCATAAGTGTCGTCCAAGCTGCCCGGAAGGTCTTTCAATGCTTTCTGCAGAAGCCTTGGTGTTCGTTGTAGGACCAGAGCGCTCACTTGGCAGGCTGTCCATCTGAACATTCCATTCGCACTTGGTAGCAGTGCGTCCAAAATCGACGCACGAGGAACTGCTTGTAAGATGGGATGTCGGGCGATTTCGCGATCAATGTAAGATTCGATATCCTTTGCCACCTTATCCTCCCGCACGTCAATGACAGTGCTTGAGAGCATAAGTTTAGATAGAGGCGTGGTCGTTGCAAGACACTTGATGTTTTGATTCCTGGCAAGTATTCGTTTGATGCAGTCCAGTAACTCTTCCATTTCTGAGCTCTCGTTGATAGCGTCAACGAACAGTACGACAGGGTTCGTTACAGTTGCAAGACAATTCTCCAGCTCCTTGGTGGGAACCTCTTTGCACTCAGCGAGATGTGTCTTGTATCGCTCGACAAGGTGTTTCGCTTTCACAACCTGGACAACCCACGTTCCGAGTATGTTGCGCAAGCGCTGGGATGCATCGTCGTTGTACATGCAGTACGAATACCCGATCTTCGTGACCGCTCTTTCTGTTACGTAGCGTCGAGCTCGTTCGATGGCTTGAGACAGTATGGTTGTCTTGCCGCAGCCGGATTTCCCAGAAAGGATCATGAGCCGATCAGAGAGCGTATCTCCGGGCAACCACAGCGCAAAGGCACCGTCAAGAAACCAGGCTCCCGATTCTGTACCTGCCCAGATCTTGCAGGCGTTGTGGTGCGCATTGTCCGGTGAGAACGGAGCTACAAGTTTGCAGGTAGCTTGAGATGACTGCGACAACTGCCATCGGCTACGTTCGTCAGCATCGTCCTGGAATGTCAGTTTCAGTGCCTGGAGATCAGCTTGTATAGACCGCGAGGCGGCCTGATCGTCCGTCATCAAGCGGAGCATGAACCATGACTTGAGTCTTTCGATCTTCGCAATGACAGCTTCAACCTCCACCCGATCGAATGGCCACTTGAGCGACTGGTACACACGGTGCGATGCTTTTGGCCTAGGTCGAAGCTTAGTTGACAGTGCGTCCGCCATCGTACTGGCTGCTTCAAGCATTTTCGTAAGATCTGCGTGAGATGATCCGGAGGTGGTCACATGCAAGGTCTCCACGTCCGCGAGTACGCCTTCTAGGGCGGTCAACTCGCTGGAAAGATCGACAATATCCTTTTGGGCAGATTTGACCTCTTTGCCATATTCGTACAGCTGCTTGATGAGGGTCGCGAACTGGAGCGCGACTCCAGTAGCAGATAACGGGTCAGCCATTTGATGGTCGTGGAGGCCCAGGTCTAAAGTGCATTAGCATATGGCGTGCGTGTCCTCCCGTTACAGTGCGACCATGGGCGTCGCAGCGAGATGTGGTTGGAAGTAGGACAGATAGATTGATGTGAAGCAAAGAGAGAAGGCTGAGTCTTCGTCACGCCACCAACCTGTGCAGGGGGAGCTCGGAAGATGGAGAAGAGGCAACGAAGGTCTGGATCTGACGGCATCGCGCTATAGGTTAGCCATAAGCGTCGTGATTCGCGACGATGTGCGATATCTTGTTTGGTCGGTCCAGCATGTGCGTGTAGAAGGGTGAGAAGTCGTACGAAGGTATACACGTGACGGCCAATCCGCGTGATTTCTTACCCCAACCCTAACCCTCTAACCCTTCCATGTGTCTGACCAGGTCACCGACGACGACAGCGGAAGTGTATGTGTCTCGTCGAATTTACGTAGCATGTACCAAGGGGCATCCGTGAGTTCGACACCTTTATTCACGCTCTGATCCGGCTCATGAATCGATACTTAAATCGGGACCCTCAACGATAACTAGTACATCGATTGAAACAAGCAGTGGAAGCACGACGTCACGGGGAGGACTCTCTTCATCATTCATGTTCCACGGACTGCTGTACATTATGTATACGTAACGTTCGTGAGGTTGTCAATTCATCATGCTACTTTTGAACTCCATCCCCTGCTTGTACTGTAGTAAGACCTCACCAAGCGCCCAGATTCCTCCTCGTCAGATCCTCTCCACCTTGAGCAACAACAGCGAACTCTGCCACTGAAGCTCCAGTCCCGTTCTTCTCATCGGGTGTCCCATCCAACGCCCTGTTGCCCTTGATCGTCAAGATGGCATACTTTCCACTCCACACCGGCGCGTCGAGTGTAACATTCGTTGTGTTGGACGAGTATGGCACGATGTCGGCTGCACGGGCGGCAACGTACGCATTGCTCACTTTCACGTCGTTATCGCTTGCGACCTGCACCGTACCATCGCCGGAGGAAGAGTTCGAGAAGCTGACGCTGTATGAGACTGGCGGGGACTGAGCCCAATCGAAGTGCAACGCCATGATCGGCACAAATGGTTCGGGAAGTGATACTGTCAGAGAAGCTTCAACGTTGAGGTGGGTAGGTTGCCATTTCGTGGAGATGGCGCCGTCGACAGCAGCGAGAGGAAATTGGCCGATCTCGAACTCCCGGTCGGTAGTCACCGATCGGCATTGTGCGATGTTGCTTGGTACAGTCTTGATCTCGCCGATTTGGCGGTTCTTGATCGTGATGCTGCCGCCTGGAGGGAGTTGTAGTACAGCGCTGTCCTCGCTGCCGTGTATCACTGGGATAGCGGAGTCGGTGAACGTGCTGTTGGCGTTAGACAAGGCTTTGCCAGTGCGAGTTAGTGTAGTGTGCGTTTGGTTGGAGACTGCTGAGACAGGATGGCCTTGCCAGTAGATAGTGCGATAGTCGAGGTTTGGAATTTGAGGAGGAAGGTTCGGGTCGACGTTCAACGAGTCGAGACTGAGGCCCAGACCGAGATAGCCAAAGACACCAACACGGTTGGCGCCGCCCGTACCGGTCAGGAAGGGGTATGCCGGATGCGTGCCGCCGTTGTCTTCGTAGTTGTCGAGAAGCTGCTCGGAGTATTGATACCATGGGCCGCGAATGTATGGCGTCGAACCGTAAAGGTCGTAGGTGAACGACGAGCACCCAGACGGGCTGACCTTATTGGCGATGATGCTGAAGACTCCATAGGTCATGCCTGGCCCGTTGAGAGATTGCTTGCCGGCGTAGTAGTCCAAATCAGCCAGCGAGTACGGATTCGGATAGTCCAAGAAATCATCAACAAGTACCACATCCGCCTGCTTCACTGCAATGCTACCGTTCATGGCGGCGTATTCGAGGATAATTCCCGCATCTTCGTTGACCGGGATATTGATCTTAGACGCAATATCCGCCCACGTCTCGTTCTCAGGCATGCCGAGCCGAGCTCGCAACGTGTTCGCTGTGTTGAGGTGTGTCTTGATCAAGACCATCGTGAACCCGACGTTGGTTTGGAAGTTGGCATACTCGTCGGGATCCGTGGCGTTATATAGGTCGTACTTCTCCGATGTCTCGTTGTAGGTCACCACGTCGGCGTAGAGCTGTGCGACCGCATCGTAGATAGGGAAGAAATCAGACTCGAAAAGACCCGTATCGCCAGTCACGGTGTAGTAGTTGTAAAGTTCCAATCCAATGTCGCCATTGAGGTGGTACTCGTAATCAAAGCATGGTCCGCCAGCCGTGCAGTTTCCGTACCTACCAGAAATCCATGGGAAGACGGCGCCGCTTGGTGAGAAGTTGGTCTCGTTCTGACTGGACTGATACGCAGTCTTGATGTTCTTTTGTGCTTGCGCAAACTTATCGACCCTGTACTCCGCAATCTGTCGAGCAGCATCAGGGTAGGTGACGACGAGGCCAGGAGCCATCCAGACTTCGGCATCCCAGAAGATCCATCCTGCGTACGCATCGCTTCCAAGGCCGCCGACGGCTATACTGTTGACGTCAAGCTTTTGGTTGTTGTCCGCCGCTTCGATGGCTCGCGCTCCAACAGTGTTCTGCAACATGTAGAAAGGGTTCGTCACCGATGTGATAGCGAGCTCGAGGATATTGTCGTCGTCTGGTAGCAGTCCGGTGTCTGGATCTCGGTAGTTGTCAACAGTCTCTGTAGACATGATGCTATGCCACTCGTTGCAATGACTTGCGTACAGCTTGTCCCAGCCTGCATTTGTGGCAGCCAGCAGAGCAGCCATCGCCGTAGACTGTGGATCATCGAAGGCATCGCTCGAAGCGCCGCCAATATACTTCGTGATCGTGCTGGTCTTGCCGGCCGAAAGCGAGACGTCCACAGCTTGAGCAATGGATGACTTGTTCTGCCCAATGACCGACTTATCCGTGTATTGCGTTCTGCTGCTCGCGTCACAAGAATCGTCTCCGATCATGGCCGAATACAGGTACGCATGTATATCGCTAAGGCCATCAGGGCTCACCGCAGACCAGATGATGGGCGTGTTTTGCTCGTAGCCCTTGGCCACAAAATCTGTACGCACCGCGCAGTCGCCATCGTGCAGATCAATGACCGAGACTTTGGCATCGTCCTGAGCGGTCATCTTCAGTTGTACAGCCGCCTGGTTGACATGCAATTTGTGCACGAACATTGAGTACTCGATGTCGATTGCGGAGCCGCTACTAGGCGTCCAGGTATAAGTCCAGCTCATCAAGCCCTCGCGGATATTGAGTGCTGAGCTGTAATCGGATATTTGATCGGGTGAAACGCTAGCATCTAGCAGCTCATGCCCAACAGCAACATGTAGTCCAGACCAATGGGGTACACCGCTGATGACGCTCTCGCCACCATATTGATATAGCCACTCAAAGTTTGTGCCGTTCGTCGTAGGCTGGGAGTCGTAGAACCCGGCAATCGTGGCGAAGGTCTGCCGCCGGTCGAAGAGAGGCCATCCACCTATCATGTCGCCGGCCACAGGTGTGTCTACCTCGAAGAAAGGCCCAACTGCATATATGGTCAGTAACTCATCCACATCCTCGCCAGATTGGCAAACATACCAGCAGCCACATTAATGCCCATATATCCATTCGCCAGCGACATCCGCGACTGGTAATGCCCCTGATCCAGGTCTGTCGTCTTCAAAATCCATTTCTCATCATCCCAAGTCGTGCCCTTGAACCTCGTCTCATAGATCTTCCCAGAGGCGAGCTCGAAGCCCGCCAACGAGGCTAGGATGCTGATTACGAGGAACATCTTGCCTGTATATAGCGAATCTGTAGTCAGCGAAGGGCTCATGCTCAACGTCCTTCCCGCGAGCCATTCTTGTATGGGCGCTGCGAACGCAAATCGCGGCTTCAGTCGGGTTACAAAAGTCATGAGGCCGGATCTACGTCCGCGTTCGTTGTGACTCGAAGAGCACGTGTCCCGGGCGTATGTGTTGTAGCACAATCATCTCCATCTCTCAGAACAGACGTACCTAGATCTTTCTCATCCCTCTACTGATCGACCAGCCGGCACAGCCTTGCGTCCGCTCTTCTGCTCACAAGATATCGCCGGGAGTCCTCAATGGCTGCTAAACGCGAGGTTAACGATACAAAGCTACGATCAGCGACCTCTCCATCTTTTGTACGACTTGCCTGCCCGTTCCGTCCGAGCTCGCGTAGTTGCATTGCGGGCAATGTTGCAAGAGGCGTCCGTAGAATGTCCAGCTTCGGTAAGGCGTGGGCTGGGGAGGATGACCGCATTGCGGGGAGAAATGATATGGAACAGACATCACTATGGAACGAATCATGCTCTGGAACTGTTCGGAGGATTCCATCCTGAGCACCTTTCGTCTTGGCCGATCAAGTTGCAGGCAGATAGAGTGGTCAAGAGTTTGACGGACTTCTGTCACCATGTCGAGACCTCGTACGCATCGCACGCAACTTGAACAACGGCATTTCGAAGAAAGTCAAAAACTCGAAGAGCCGGCTCCCGGCAAAGCACACCGTTAGTCCCCTAGCACCCTCCAACCAGTGGGGTACACTCGAGCTTCCTACTGGTCCCAAAGCCAACATCAATGGCAACGTGCATATACCTCGGTACCAACCTAACCTCTTCCCCTCAGAATCCCTACCCAGTACCTGCCGATCGCAAGCATGGCACTCGCGTGCGTGCAGAAGGTGGATACGAGGGAGCCGGGCACTCCGGAACGGCCGATTGTAAAATTGGGAGGAGATCCGGATGCCGAGACTGTGTGACTGCGGATAGTTTGCACTGGTATCGTGACGATGTCTACGTAAGGTAAGGAGCATCAGGTAGGCTGTTGAATCGTGCCGCAAACGCCTCGCTAGAACGCTCGAATGTTGAATACCACCCTCGACCCTCGACCCTCCCATCAGGCTGGGGTCGGCGCCTTTGTTCCCGTCAACCCGTCAGGCGTATTTTGTACTGGGGGGACAACTGCTCGCTCTTGTCAGCACAATCCTCATGTGTATCTCTCTCACAGCAACCGAATCTCAACTCACCTGCAGTCACCACCCCTGCTCCACCCTCAACTAATCACGTAGGAGTCGGCGCCTCAGTCCCCGTCAGTCCATCGGGCGTATCTTGTACTGGTGGACAACTGTATACACGTTAGCACGACTCTGCACACATAAGACCCAATGAAGGACGTCAGACTTGCCTGCAAAATAAGTTAGTGTCACCATAAGCATCATCCAACCTTGTAACGCTCGGCCAAAACTTCTTCTTATTCAACCACGGCAGCGGATACGCCGCCCTCTCCCTCCCATAACTCCTCCCCCACTCCCCACTAATCAAATCCTTCACCGTATGCGGCGCCATCTTCAGCACATTCCCCTCCCTCGGCTGCCTCCCCTCCTCCACCTCCTGAATCTCCTCCCGAATACTAATCAACGCCTCGCAAAACCGGTCCAGCTCCGCTTTACTCTCGCTCTCCGTCGGCTCAATCATCAGGGTGTTGGCGACAGGCCAGCTCATAGTGGGAGCGTGGAACCCGTAGTCCTGCAGGCGCTTCGCGATGTCGATGGCTTCCACCCCGCAGGTGTCCTTGAACTTGCGCACGTCGAGGATGAATTCGTGGGCGCAGCGGCCGGCGTCGTTGGTGTAGAGGATGGGGTAGTGGGGTTTGAGGCGGGAGAGGATGTAGTTGGCGTTTAGCAGGGTGATCTTTGTGGCGTGGGTAAGGCCGCGGGCGCCCATCATTTTGATGTAGGCCCAGCTGATTGGCAGGATACTTGCGGAACCCCATGGTGCGCCGGAGACAGGAGCGATGGCTTTAGAGCCTCCGACGCCAGCGACGAGAGGATGGCCAGGGAGGTAAGGGGCGAGGTGTTCAGCGACGCCGATCGGTCCGACGCCTGGGCCACCACCACCGTGCGGGATGCAGAAGGTTTTGTGGAGGTTGAGATGGCAGACGTCTGCGCCGATTTCGCCGGGCGAGCAGAGGCCGATCTGGGCGTTCATGTTGGCGCCATCCATGTAGACTTGGCCGCCGTGTGAGTGGACGAGGTCGCAGACTTCTTTGACTTTGGGCTCGAAGATGCCGAAGGTGCTGGGGTAGGTGATCATGATGGCGCCGAGCTCTTCGCTGTGCTTTTCGCATTTGGCTTTGAGGTCTTGCATGTCGAGGTTACCGGTGCTGGCTTCACATTTAATAGTGACGACGCGCATGCCCGCCATCGCCGCACTGGCTGGGTTCGTGCCGTGGGCAGAGACTGGAATCAAGCAGATATCACGTTTCTTGCCGGGCTGCTCTTCGAGATACTTCCGGATTGCACGCAGGCCAGTGAACTCGCCCTGAGCGCCCGAGTTCGGCTGCAGAGACACAGCGTGGAAGCCAGTGATGGCCGCGAGATCTTTCTCAAGCTCGTCAATAAGCTGCGCATACCCTTGCGTCTGATCGCTTGGAGCAAACGGATGAATTGCAGAGAACTCAGGCCACGATATCGGAGCCATCTCGGTCGCAGCATTCAGCTTCATCGTGCAAGAGCCGAGAGGAATCATGGAATGAACAAGCGACAGATCTTTCGACTGTAAGTGGTTCATATACCGCATGATCTCGGTCTCAGAGTGGTGTGAGTTGAACACAGGATGTGTCATGTACTCCGACGTCCGCCGAAGTGCTTCAGGTATGCTCGAAACGGCGCTGACTTCCTTCGCGATCTTGATAATGTCCACAGTCTCTGTGGTGAATGCCTTGAGGATCTCGTCGATCTGCTTCTTGCCTACCGTCTCGTCCAAGGTGATACCAATGTGATCGTCATCTACCACGCGGAAGTTAACATGGAACATCTGTGCCGTCTTTGCAGCGAAGGTAGGCGCGTCGTGCTTCTTGATGACCACCGTGTCGAATGCCACCGGTTGCCTCACCTCGCAGCCTACCTCCTCCAGTGCCCGAGCAAGCACCTGTGTCATCTTGGCCACCTTCTCAGCAATCTTCTTCAGGCCGTCTGGGCCGTGATAGACTGCGTACATCGCACTCATGTTCGCAAGCAAAGCCTGGGCGGTGCAGATATTGCTGGTAGCCTTCTCACGTCGGATATGCTGCTCTCTCGTTTGCAGAGCTAACCGAGCAGCAGGGTCACCGAGACGGTCCTTCGACAGCCCGATAAGTCGTCCAGGTATCTTCCGCCTATGCTTCTCGCTCACGGAGAAGAACGCTGCATGTGGCCCTCCAAACCCGAACGGCACACCGAATCTCTGCGCGTTACCGAAAGCAACGTCTGCCCCAAAATCGCCAGGCGGTGTGAGCAGAGTCAACGCCAGCAGATCCGTGGCCACAGAGAAAGTAGCCTGCAACTTGTGAATCTTGTCCGACAGATGTCGAAAGTCCGCCACACCACCCAAAGTATCCGGGTACTGCGCAAGCACACCGATCAGATCCTCCCCAATCTCATCCACCCGCTTGCTCTTCTCCGCCAAAATATCGCCAACCTCGATCGTAATACCAAACCCCTGCGCACGACTCTCCAGCACAGCAATAGTCTGAGGATGGCACAGATGCGAGACAAAAAACACCTTCTTCGCCCGCTTCTGCCTTGTTGACGGCAGAGCATTCATAGAAAGCGTCATAGCCTCAGCAGCGGCCGTCGACTCATCCAGCACCGACGCATTCGACATCTCCAGCCCGGTCAAATCCGAGCACATGGTCTGGAAATTCAGCAGCGACTCCAACCGCCCTTGACTGATTTCCGGCTGGTAGGGTGTGTAGCTGGTATACCACGCCGGGTTCTCGAGAATATTCCTCTTGATCGTCTCCGGCACGCGCGTGCCAGCGTATCCGCAGCCGATGTAGCTCTTGTAGACTTTATTCCCGCTTGCGATCTCCTTTAGTCGCATGATGAGCTGGCTCTCGGAGTAGCCGCCTCCGCTTGAGTGTTCGGAGCCGGTTGCTGGGATGGGTCCTTCGACTTTGAGGGGGGTGGTGGAGAGGATGTCGGCTGGGAGGACTTGCTTGACGAACTCGTCGAGGCTGTTGGCGGGCGGGTCGAGGGCTTGCAGCATTTGCTCTGCGGATTTGGCGGAGGGGCCAATGTGCCGACGGGGGAAGGTGTCGAGGGGCTCGAAGATGGAGCCATTGTCTGACGGTTTACTGCTGTGCGTGTCTTCCGTCGAGCTCGAGTAGAAGGTCCGGTAGCCTGTGCGTGCTACTGCCGGTGCTCTCGAGACTGGTGGTGTCTGCGACGCTGATCGATTCAACAGCAAGCAGTTCGGCGAGAGAGGTCTTCGGGTCCTGAGCCATTGAGCCCGCAGGCGAAGAACAGCGCTCGTTGACCGCATCGTTGATGTCGAGTTCTAGGGTCGGAGGAATGTTGTGTAGGAAATCGTCGCAAGAGTGGGCAAAAAGAACATGCTCAGAGGATGCTGAGTGGGAGGGAGTATTATGCGAATCGAGTGCTTTCCATTACCTGGGAATAATATCGCCCGAGATCGCCACAATCCACTTCCTCGCGTGTGGAAGGTAAGGATTTGGGAGCCGCATTTCTGAGCTCAAACAGGTGAAAGTATGCCCGCCGAGATCGGCTAATGCCGGTTTAAATCCTTGAACACAACGGTATAGATAGAGCTCCAGATAAGGTAACAAGTACACAAGATCTGGTGTTCTAGATTTACATGTGTGCATGCAGAATGTACCAGTTCAATCTAATTGCCAGACTCCAAACACCAACGCTACCCAACCCAACCAGTCCCTCAGAGCCCAAAATCCTTCCTCCCCTCATCATGCACCAACATCCCAAACTTATACACCTGCTCAATTTTCAGTTCCCTCAGTCCATTGCTGTCTTCCCTCGCATCCAACACCAACAAATCCGCATCCCCCTCCGCCTCCAACGTCCCCTTCACCCCCTGCACCCCCAACATCTCCGCCGGCGTCGTCGTCACCGCCCCAATAACCTGCGGAATCGTCGCATGGCTCCACGTCCAAAAGTTACTCACACACTCGATCAACGTCGCCGAGCTCCCCGCAATCTTATCCGTCCCCTCTCTCGTCAACAGCGGGCCCTTTTTGACCCACCGATCGCCGTTCGTCCAGTCGTAGATCCCGTCTGGTAAGCCGACGGTTTTCATCGCGTCAGTGACGAGGATGAAACCTTCTGGGTAGGCGTTCCAGGCTATTTTCACAGTGGTGGGGTGCAGGTGGATGCCGTCTGAGATTATGCCGAAGTAAGGGCGGTGGGTACCGGCTGCTTTCCCCAGCGTGCCGAAGGGGCCAGGATTTCGATGATGAAGCGGCCGCATTGCGTTAAAGAGGTGCGTTATCATCGTCGCCCCAGCATGAATCGCCTCTGTAGCTTCCTCGAACGTGGCCTCAGTATGTCCTATACTGAATTTTATCCCGCGTTGTGCGATTTGCGGGATCGCCGCCGACACGCCTGCGATTTCCGGGGCGGCTGTGATCATGGAGATGGGGGAGCGGAGGCCGCTGCCGAGGTAGGGAAGGTTGTCTACGCCGTAGCAGGCTTCGAAGTCTTGGAAGCCGTTGGGCGCGGACTGGAGGACTTCAGGGCTGTGGATGCCGTTTTTGGAGGGCGAGATGAAGGGGCCTTCGCAGTGGGCGCCGAGGGATTCGGAGCCGGAGAGGGGGTTGCGGGCGAGGCCGGATGGGCCTAGGTATGGTAGAGCGCTGTGGTATACCTCCGGTTGCTGGCTAGGTAGTGTAGGTAGATAGGACGTTACTCCCGTGCGAACAAGATGCCGGTTTAGTCTGTTAAGACCTTTCTGGTACGTTGACATGTCTCCGGACTCTGGGATCGTGCTGAAGTCGAATCCAAAGGCGCCATTGAATTGTACGTCAATGAAGCCGGGACATAGTATTTTGCCTTTTAGGTCTACGACCTCGTCCGGTACGATGTGGTGCTCGTAGAAGACTTGTTGGCTGTGCAGGATCTTGCCGGTGACTGAGCTGACCCAGAGGTCTTCTTCGACTAGGCGGTTGCCTCGGACGAGCTTGCCGCCTGTGAAGCGCGTGACGCCTGTTCGTGGCCGCTCTGGGGAGATGGCCATAGGCATGTCTGCCGTGGATGTATTGTCAAGACCAACGCGGCGGATAGCTGCGGCCTGTGCGTGGCCGCTGCTGTCAGTCTTGGATATTGTTGCTAGGTGTTGATCTAGGGAGGGCTCTATTATAGAAAAGGAAAGCAAAGATAGAGAAGGAGATGATAGTGAATGTGGTAGGATAGCTTCAAAAACGCGTCAAGAGTCGCTCGCGATCAGACGTCACCTGTTGAGTCAGCTCTAGGAAAGAACGAAGGCCACGCCCCTCTGGCGTCTTACGGCACGTTACGGTCATCAAGATAGATGACCAGTTGCCCAATCGTTTAGTCACGAGCCTGCGTTGCAGTGGCAGAGAGGCAGCGTTGCATCTGAGGTGGAAAATCTGGAGAGAGCTCGCTCGGTTACGCTTCCGAACGCGGCAAAGGCTGGCAAGTGCCGAGACTGTGGGATGTCCATCGTTCAACGTGCATGCAGGAGAGGTTGCCAATAGCATACCACTCGAAACTAACACTCGAGGCCGATCCAAGGATACAACACGCCTGCAAGCTCGAGAAGATCGATGCGCAAGCATACCGAAAGTCGCGCGGGTCAGCCGCAACGCGACCGTCCCTGTCATCCAGTGTGATGCTAGCAGGAGTCAACTCCACCCTGAAGTCACCTTACTAGACTGCTGCAACTGTGCCGTGCTAGCTGCACGTGTTCAACGACAGCATGGCGAGCGCTAGTGATCCCGTTTGGGACGATATGAACAAGTAAGATTAAGCTCAGAAGGTTGTCTCTGCGGCTCAGTGGCTAATGGTCAATATGCAGGACTCTAGGGCAGCTCTTTATGGTCCGTAGCTGTTTTCATACCCGATTGGATATATGAAGCTTATTTACGATGGAGGTAGATGGGCTTCGAGGGTTCGACGGTAACTCCACAGATACGCAAGTTGATATCAGAGCACCACATAGGCTCTATCTTGTTGACCGCCAAGAACTTGAAGTGTAAGATATGTGCTTCTTATGCGAATCGATGATGACTTACGATGTCCAGCCGCCGAGCAGACAACGCAGCTGGTCCTAGAACTTCAGCAGATAGCACACGATGCTGGACACCCAGTACCCTTGGCCATCGGCCTCGACCAGGAGAATGGAGGCGTGAACAGCTTGTTCGACGAGATCTACATTCGACAGTATCCTTCTGCTATGGGACTCGCAGCCACAGGATCCAAGGAGCTTGCCTACGAGGTTGCGAAAGCCACGGCAGAGGAGATTGCGGCCTGCGGTATCAACCTCATGATGGGCCCCTGTCTTGATGTGTTGACGAATGCCCGAAATCAGCCACTTGGAGTACGGACGTTTGGCGATGACCCTCAAGAAGTTTCGGCCTATGGCATAGCCTTCATGAAAGGTTTCAAGGATGCAGGCCTGGCTACTATGGGCAAGCACTTCCCATCATATGGTAGCTTGGAATTCCTAGGCAGTGCTCTGGACGTCCCGACTATCACCGAGAGCTTGGAGTCCTTGAGCTTAAATGCGCTCGTACCTTTCCGCAACGGCATTCGGGAGGGCATAGATGCGATGATGGTCGGCGGATGCGCTATGTCCTCCGCTGGACTGAACGTCATGCATGCCTGCCTGTCAGAACAGGTCGTGAACGATTTACTTCGAAACGATCTGCACTTCGAAGGTGTAACCATCTCAGATTGTCTCGAGATGGAGGCACTAAGCCACAACATCGGGGTTGGTGGCGGTACTGTCATGGCCATCAATGCAGGTTGCGACGTTGTGCTTCTGTGCCGTTCGTTTCAGCACCAGCAAGAAGCTATAGAAGGCTTTCGACTTGGCCTGGAGAATACGATGATCACGAAAGAGCGCATCAAGACGTCGTTGAAACGTGTGCTGAAGCTGAAGGCGAAGTGCACTACCTGGGAAAAAGCTTTGAATCCGCCTGGGCTCAGCTTGCTATCACAGCTGCAGCCATCACATACAACTCTGTCTACGAAGGCATACAACTCATCGATTACAGTTGTAAGGGACAAGAACCGCTTACTACCCTTGACGAACATCATGGAACCCGAGGACGAATTATTACTATTGACCCCTCTGGTCAAGCCCTTAGCAGCATCGGCCGCATCACAGGCTTTGACTGAGCAAGCATCCAATGACTCTCCCGAGCCTCACATATGGGAGCGAAGTGCTTCCGTAATGAGCGGCGAGCGCGTGTTCCGAGAGCTGGGCCGATCTCTCGCGAGACAAAGAAGTGGTCGAGTACTGCACACCTCTTACACTGCCAACGGCGTCCGACCACAGCACGAGAACTTGATCAATCGTGCCAGCGCCATCATCATTGTGACCGCCGACGCCAACCGCAATCTGTATCAGCATGGCTTCACGAAACACGTCTCGATGATTTGCAACATGCAATACTCATCAGGTGGAGAGAAGCGAGAAAAGCCACTCGTTGTGGTGTCCGTAAGCTCACCGTACGACTTTGCCATGGATCAGAGCATCGGGACATATGTTTGCACATACGACTTCACCGAGACCGCGTTGACCTCCTTAGTGAAGGTGCTATATGGTGAATTTGCACCCGCAGGAGCACTACCTGGAACCATCAGCCAGAGTCAAAAGCTCTCGCAATCAAAACAGCACTGGCTAGTCGAGACGTTCAACGAGGAGCGCGATTCGTTTGGTCTGGATAACCTCCTCAAATCCTGCGTGGAATGCAACACACCTGGCCTCCACTCTGAACTATCCAGCGCAACCTCGAATTCATTCATGCTCCGTAACGCAGATGTCCTCGAATCACATTTTGTGGTGCGGAACAGCAGCACACAGGCTCTTTACGGGTTCTGCTCAACCTACTTCTTCAAGATCACTGGTGTTGGTGTCATCGGTGCCATATTTGTCGACCCTGGTCGAAGAAAGCTTTCAATCGGCCACTCACTTCACAATCGCGCTATCCGGACTCTTCTGCAGCGAGAAGGCGCAAAGCGATTCCAGCTCGGCTCGAGGCTACCAAGCATATATCTTGGTATCCCGACCGGGCATGGCGGAGAACGCAAACGTCTCCGATCATGGTTCGCCAATCTAGGCTGGAACACCGCCCTCTCCCGCTCCGTCTGCAGTATGGTTGCAAGGAATCTATCCACTTGGTCGCCTCCTGAAGGCATGGCGAAGAGTCTGCAAAGCGCTGGTGCAGACTTCGACCTCGTGTACGGCTGGGACTATGCTGGACCGGTGCTGGATCACATCAAGACGAACAACCGCCAGGGACTACCGGCTGTCTACAAGATGGCGTTGGCGGATCCTTCTGCGTGTGGAATCATACGAGCCAAAAGACCGGAGGATGGCGCCATACTCGGCACAGTTGTGCTCTACAACATGCAATCCCGCCTCGCCTCGTACGTGCCGACAATGAAGAACATCGGCGAGCTTGCCGGTGGGATCTCCTCGCCTGTAATAAGTCCGTCGGCTGGGGAGTACTCTACGCTACTGCAGGGTCTGATCTTACTCGGCATGCGGCAGATCAAGCAGCAGGGCTGTAATGTTTGTATTCTGGATTATGTGAGTATCTTCAGGTCCCGCGTTCATTGTATGGAGCTAACATGCCGTAATTAGATGGACGGAGATGGCAACTTTGACGGTCTCAGCACGATGGGATTCACAGTGCTGCACACTTTTGAGGAGGTTTCTTGCGATGCTGCTACTTGGACGATGATCCCGCCGTCGTGATCTACCACGGAGCGGCCGCGATCGTGCCTGGTTGGATGTCATCTGCAGCAAGGATTTTCAACTGATCTACCTCTACAGTCACGTGCGTACGGGAAGGTCAACTTCCGAGCGTGGGATGAGAACCTGGGGCCGCGGTCTAATCTCGACGACACTTATATCTTCTGCGATGCATTACACTACTACCAACGACAATTGTGCGTTCAGACCAGCTTGTAGACACGGAGATCCACCTCCGCGTACGCACCCCTTCTTTCAGTCCTTTGTAACCATCACAATGTGCTCGAAACCAACCACGAACCTTCTCCGCTCTATTACGCCACCCGTCTAGGATAAGGCTCGCGTTTCCTGAATACGTTTAGCACGTGCCCGGCTCCACCCCGATAAGGTCCACGGAGGGTGACGATCCGCTGTTGGACCTGGAAAGGTTGCTGTCAGCCGTCTCGGCTTAACCCTCGAACTCTGCCATACGAAGACTTGGGAACCTGCTTCGACATTGGCAATGGTCGCACTCAAGTTCCTTGCGTTATCGCATATGCACGGAGACGATTGTAGGTGGTGATCTGGTCGCACGAGCTGCAAGACTGCTGCCGTGGAAGGATCCTGCGCAACGGGTGTGAAGGGTGCGACTCAGGGACCATTGAAAATACCCCGACCCTAGATAGGAGTGCAAAGCGACCGCACGACGACATAATCGACCTTGGAGCTGTCGCGGGCCAGGAGACCCGATGCGAGATAAGCGACGACGACCAGCTATCTGTGTGTGGACTCGAGCAACGACCACAAGCTCGCAAAGATGGACAACTTGGGAGGCTTCGACCCGGCCACTATGACATACTTCTCCACTCAGATTGCACACCCAACGACAAGCGGCAACGACCCTTTCCACGACATGATGATGCCCATGGAAATGCCTGACCACCATTCGACATACGGCTATGCAGGGTATGCTAGACCATTACCGAATATAGGCCTCTTGCTGACATAGATATGCGCAGGAGTGAGGATATGAACCTTCACAGTCTACATTCGCAACCACCACCTCAGCTCAAACGATTTCCAAGCACATACGAGGATCCATTCTCAGACGTGGTCAGTACCTTCGATCCGAACATCAGCGCCGACCAACCCGACCCCGAAACACCTTCAATCGATCGCGATAACAAACTGTTGAGCTTCTCCCTCCCACACTTCGACCACACATTGTTGGATTATACATACCGAAGAACAGCTATATCGCTGTCAGCACAGCTGCATGGGATGTTCTTCCTCGCAGAGTCGCCGTGGGCATCGACGGAGAATGCACAAGCTCCACCCAGCGAGCTGACATGCTATAGACGTAATCTGTTCCAGATTACTGGAGAAATAACAATGCCACGATCATTACGATACATCTTGACAGAGCAAGGCGAGCAGATCCCCATCCTTGGCCAGGAACTTGTGATTAGCGCGACAGAATCTACAGAGCTCAACCCGGTGAAGATAATATCGGTGCCATGGAAGACGCCTGTAAACCCAACGGCTGCAGTACCTGAGGACAAGGTGGAAAGAGAACCGCCTTCCATACCACTAGATCTCATGAATGTGCAGGAATTGGACTCTGATTTTGCCACATTTCCGTTCCAATGGAAAAGACTTCAGTTCCGAATCGCCACAGCAAATAATGGGCGGCGAAAAGAACTCCAGCAGCACTTTGTGGTGCGGCTGAGAGTTGTTGCAACATTGGCTACCGGCGGCAAGATACCCATATGCGAGGTATTCTCGGGGGCGATCATTGTGCGCGGACGAAGCCCGAGGAACTTCCAGTCGCGCAAGGACCTGCCATTGAACGGTGGTAGCCACATGCGCAAGTCTTCTAACATCGCTCGAAGCACGTCTAATGACTCTGCGGGTGCTGGTATGAGCAAGATACCAGAGAACGGGCCGACCTCAGCTCCGATCAAGGCGGAAGACCAGGCACAGCCTCCCATGCAATCATATTTCGAAGCGCCGAACGGCGGCATATCACTGGACTTCCTTGACTGGAGCGCCATAAGTCAAGCGCAACCCGGCGCAATGACTGCAATTCCGCCTGAAGTCGGTCCACACCAGATCGACAATGTGTACGCCGAGTCCTCGCCTGAGCTGTCGCGGGCGATGAAGCCTCCGCCGCCGCCTCCGGCTCCGATCAGTCTTTCACTTGTCGAAGACGAGACACCACATCCGCGGAGTACTAGCAGTCCCTCTGATGGGCCGCCAGCGAAGAGGATACACCTCCCACCACGGCCTCCGTCGTTTTCTATTCACACCATAAACAGCCCCGACGAGAGCGCTGACTTGTTGTACGAGTATTTCCCACTTGGTCTGGATGACTGGATGCCCCCGGTGGATGCTGTGTACAGGCCGCATGTGGTCCACCATACCAAGCTTCCCACCGATCCTAGAGATCCAAAGACGATGGCGAAGAGTGCCCGGAGTAAGCGGTACTTTGTGGAAGACGTCACTTAGGGCCGTGTTCCTGGTGGATCGGGTTGATACATACGCAAGGCTCCCTGCTCCTAGGTGGTGTGAAACAACGCTTTCAGGAATACATCAACGAAGGATGCATATGCACCGAGCGGTGTCTGCCATCTGGAAGACGGATAGAGCAGTCCGTTCACTTCGACCTGAAGTTCACGAACCCAAAAGGAGATCGTGGTCATCAGGTTTTCCTAGCTACGACCCTACGTCGTGCGAAGGCAGCAGCAAACAATACGAGCAGATATCTTATGCCCGCGGACATCTGGGTTCGAGGGTGGTGACCCAGACTCGTACAGAGCTTGCTCGGGTTGCGTGAAGCACGGTTCCACTGGCCCAGGCAACCTTCGCTACTTGTCAGCAGCACGTAAAACATGCTTTCGCTTTCGCCTGACTGCGACTTTGGCCTAACTGCGACGCTGGCCTGGCCTGCCAATGTGCTCGCAGATGCCCTTCACTTGGACGCGATGCTTCGCTGAACTAAGAATCTCTAGCTGAGAAATGTATCAACTGATTCAAGTTGCACGGCGAAATCTTCTCGCCCGTAGCTAGACTATCAAACTAGACGGTCGTGGTTCCATCGAGTTCTTCTCAGTCCCCTCTGATGATGCGGCGTGTAATCTAAATTTGACCTGCGATGCTACCCTACACGTAGCTTATCCCACTTAATGGCTCCCGCTTGCGCCTTCAATGCAATAGCCGGATCCGTTCGATCGACCGTCTGCTTCTACGCTGGACCCAATCCACCCTATACATGATGACCCGCCCTCCATTGTAACGGACCCCGAGCGCCAACCACTTTAATCCGTCAATTCGCATTTGTAGCGTGGATGTAACCTGACATATTTTGCCCCTCTATGCAACTGATAGTACACGAAGACCAACCTAGAACGTACCATGCAGGCAGATGTGATGATCAGCTGTCGCCATGATCCATACAGCTGACCGCAACCGCAGCCCCGAACAACGAGCTCTCGGGTGTCATGTCCAGAGTAACAGCGCCTTTGCATGCGCCTGACAAGATGCAGAGCTCGTCAAGGTACCGTTGCGTTCGTTCGCGAAAGTCGGGATACTTCTCTATCATCGACCCGTCGCATGCGATGGTAACGTGGCTCGCTTCGCCAGGTTGCAAGCTCTCCGCGCTGGTGCGGACAGCCCATAGTGCGTGAAGTGCCGTGGCGAGGTATGCAGCGGCGCGATTGGAGGCAACTCGAGCAGCAGAGCGAATAAACTCGAGCTCTCGAACTTTTGGTGTTGACTCCATGGGATGTGCTGAGGTGAAAGCAGCGCTGGCAGTCGCGAGGTCGGAGCTGTTATCCTGTTCAAAGTGGGCAAGTGTGCGAGTTTCGAAGGCGTAGGGTTCGTCTAGACGCTCCGGTATTGAGCCATCGAACAGGCCGGCTGTGGAGACGGCTTCGAGCATGATGAGGCGCACAATCTCTCCCAGGTAGCGGCCAGTTATCAAGTACTCCAAGGGTTGATAGTCGGGTAGTCGATGGTGAGCGTTAAGGAGATCGTCCCATTTCGTTGTCGGCAGGACATTTTTGCCGAACATGCTGATCTCCGTATTAACGACTACACGCTCCGCTGCCTCAAACCAGCCCTGTTCGCGAGCACCGAACTTCTCTTTGCCCAAAGCGCTCACAGGCAAGAATACAGCTGCGTTCATACCAGTGCCCAATATCAGCGACATCCGTGTTGCAGGGTCGCGGTAGGCTTGTGATAATAGAGTCGCCGCTCCGTCGTTCACAATCGCCGAAAGCTCGACGTTGAGTCCTCGTGCCCGACATGCTTCCAACACGAGATCATCCAAATCCTCGCCTTCCACTCCGTGGCCAGCTGCGAACCCTTTGCCCATTCTGAGCAGTTTGCCCGTCGATGGCGATGTCTGTTCAACCGGAAACGACCACGCCATGCCCATCTTCAGTCGCGCGTCCGTAGTGCCGTTGATGTGGTTGTACTCCGCCAGCATCTCGCTAATCTTACTCGCCATCCAGTCGAAGAACTTCCGACCTTGCAGTCGCCGGATGTCCTCGTCGATCACGAAACTCCTTATCCGACGCACTTGCAGTCCATCTCCAGCTCCGTCCTTCCCAGCAAGCCGTATCAATGCCGCACGAAATGTGGACCCTCCAACGTCCAATGCCAAATAGTCACCCCGTTCATTCCCAGTTGGCAGGGTGTGTTGAAACGATGGTAACATAGATATCTCCGAAGCTCGCAACTTCTCCCTGTATTCCTCCTGCAATCGCACTGACATCTCCAGCAACCTCTTCGCTTGCACCGGCGCCTCGAACAGCGCCTTGACCTGTGCCGCAAGGCCTTCCATGCTCTTCACCGTTCTCTGCTCCGCTACATGATCACTGCGACTGCGCCTTCGTTTGCGTGAGTATGAAGGCGGCACGACCTGGAATAAAGCCGGGAGGATCACACTCATTGCTTTTTCCAGCCGAGAACGTTCCCAGAAGTCGTAGAGAAGGGAGAGGCAGTAGCGGACGAGGGAGGTCATTTGTTCAGTATTCCTTGAGACCCAAGATTTGAATTCGTAGTGATTGCTGTTCCGAAGATCGTTTTTTCGGTGTCTGGACAAACTGATCGCAAGCAGTAGGTAACAAACAAGCTTTCCCACAGTATCCCAGAAGCAAGCAAACCGTGTCAGCGCGTATGTTTCCTCACTCAGCCTCCAAGAGCACCAGCGATGTCGAGCCCAATCGGGATCGGTATATACAATGCAACGTAAGGATTCCAGTCGGCGTACGGAGCAGTCAGCCCGTTGGTGGATATCATGTTCACACAACACGTCAGGCCCCAGTAAGCAAACAGCCCACAGGATTGTACGTTATGCTACGGTGCCGTACAGGGCAGAGTAGCAGCAGCGCAAGAAGACAAGTCGTATAAGGTGCCGGCCCGTGGCAGCGTGGAGCAAAAGGAACGTTTCATCGGCACGCAACCTCGTGCATGTTTGGCAGACGTGACGATCGCAGCAATGCGAGGCTCCGCTCAGAGGTCCCGGTCATGGAGCCAGAGAAACCGATTTGGGCACGAGTGGCTGTGGAGGGTCCTCGAATGCAAGGTATGCCGGAGCCAGAGCCAGGTCTTGTTGCGACGCTTTGCTCGCGAGCTTCTACCGGACTGGATTGGCTGCACTGAGGGCGTGAAGGGTGGTACCGATGGAGAGTCGAGGTTGCATTCACCAGATTGATTATACGCCACGTGAGTTGCCCGATAGGGCCAGCTATGGGGGCGAGAGCCGACCTCGCTGCCTACGGCGGACTAAGTCGACCCAAAAGGATATGGAATTTAAAGTGAATGTAATTGGCTCTATAACGTAAGGATTATATACTCTAAGTCACTAGCGTGATACTAGATCAAAAGGAGTAGTAGAGTGTCTATTATATAGCGATAACTCGTATCTATTCTATAAGAAGTAGCTATATACGTCGTTATAATCTATACGTTTAAGTTAAGATAAAACTTAAATACTACCTCTTCTTTTTCCTATTACGTATACTTTTAGTAGGTATAGTACTAAATTGCTTACTTCTAGTATTACTATCCTTCTATATAATATTAATTAAACCTCCTCTAAGCGTCTTATCCTACTTATACTATAGCGTAGGCTATTTTAGTAATATAGTTAATTATAAGAGGTTATACTTATAATAAGACTAAGTCTATAAGGGCGTCTATAGCCTATTAGCCTATAAGAGATAAGAGAGAGTAATAAGAGCTATATAATAATAGAATATACTTATAGATCTACTAGAAGGCTATTACTAAAGTCGTCCTCCTCCTATAAGAGACTAGCTTTAGAGTCCTCCTCAATTTCTCGCTTTACTTTAAAGTTAAAAACCTTTATCTTCTATAACTAGATTAGTATAGTAAAGAAGTTATAGTATTATATAGCTTACTATACCCTTCTCCTACTTAAGAGTAGCTAGCTCTACCTTTACCTATAGCGCTAGTTTTTCCTTTTTAATTAACTTAGGCTTATTATT
>JAABUL010001572.1_pt1 | contig 42417 bp, 68 predicted proteins | sample 5559151 | NCBI WGS metagenome assembly JAABUL01 (sample SAMN10711876, study PRJNA513368) | rock metagenome | isolation source: Antarctica rocks | place: Antarctica: Victoria Land, Pudding Butte sud | reverse complement strand
TCTTCGCCTCGTCTCCCTGCTCGTCCAGTCGGTTTTGAACTCCTTTCAAACGACTCCTGGCATCGTCCAAGGCATTCTTGTCTTCGTCAATGATGAAGTAGGGCGCTACTCACCTGGCGCTCCTCTGCACGCGTCTCAGCCACTTTCTCACATTGCTTCGAATTGTTGAGTTCATTTTGAAGACGCTTTCGTCAGTCGGTTTCTTCAGCTATCACCCACCTTGACGTCAGCATTGAGCGCCAGATTGGAAGATGTCACAGAGTTGAGCTGTTCTTGCAGGGATGCCTGTACATCTGCGAGCTCGGACTCTGCCCTACCCAATGCTTCCGCGTGAGCGACTAGGGCTTCTTGGCTTCCTGTGACTCTTGCATGTGCCCCATCTCGAGATTCGCTCGCGGCAGAAAGATCATGTTGAAGTCTGATAGTAGTCAGCTTTGGTCTTGATTGTACTGACCTTTCTATCTCCTTGGCCGCTTCTCCAAGCCGATGCTGCCAGTCCTTGATAGCTTGATCATGCTGAGCCTGGATGATATTGAGCTGCTCGCGCTCTCTCGCAATGGTTCCATCGCCGACTGCCTTGCGCGAAGCTAGGATTGTGAGCGGGAGTCGTGTTGCCACACTCACTACTGATCGCCTCCGCGAGCTGGCCACTAACAGTCTGCAAGTCATTCACAATAGCCGCAAGCTCCTTGGCGGAATCTTGGTCCTTCTGGTCCAATGTGTGCTGTACCCTTTCCACGTCCTCTTTAAGAGCTGCGGCTCTGGTTAAATCAGTCAGAGGACCCACCTGGCAGGCTTACCTGGCCATATGATGTTTCACAGCCGCTTCGGCATTGACCGCATTAAGTCGCTTGGACTCCTTCAAGTTGCCAATGGTATCCAACGCTCGATCTCGCTGAGTCTGTACATTCGCCAAATTGGCTTTGATGTCCTCGTGCTCGGCTCGAAGGTCGCTGAGAGCCATGCCCAGATTGGCTCCAGTCATTTCCTGCAAGACGAAGTCAGGAATAGCAGATTGTCCGCGGTCGCACGCACCAGCTCCTGGATTCGCAGCTCGTCCTTCTGCACTTTGCTAGCTACAACCCTTACGACATCCTCTCGTTCTTCCTTGGGTCCAATCTTGACGTTTGGTATGGAAGCCTCCGAGCGATAGTCTGACTCGGGAGGAGGCTGATGAACCTGCTCATCTGGTTCCTGGTATATATCGAAGCTTTGATGACCCTGGGTACCATGGTGCTGCTCAAAACGGGGGTAACCCTCAAAGTCTCGCTTCTCCTCGAAGCTGGGGTGGTTCAGGAGGCCACGGTGATCTTCAGAATCATGGTGTTGACTGGAGCCTCGGCGGTCCTCTGAACCACGGCAGTCCTCGAAGCCGCGGCGGCCCTCGAAGCTACGGCGGTCTTCGGAGACACGGTGGTCTTCCACGCCACGGCGTCCTTCCACGTCACGGCGGTCCTCCATCCTGCGGTGGTCTTGAAGGCCCCGATGGCTCCCGAGGCTCGCTTTATTATTGGCGCTGAGAACCGGCTCGTCGAGAGGTTGCTGTTGACCCTGGTCTACGAGTGAGTGACTTGGTTGAGATGCGTAGAGTGGAGGTTGCGAAGTCGGCATGTTCTGAAGAGGTGACTGTACGGCGGGATTGGTTGCCTGCCCTGATACTGGAGCGGATGAAGCCACTTCACCAAGCTCCGACAGTTCTGGAGTGCGATCCGGCAGACGCCCGTAAATGCTAGACCGTGGTCGACGCCTGGCCGACCCGAAGCCACCCGCCGGAGGCTCACGACGATTCGTGCCATTGTCTTCCTCAGCGAATGATCGAGTCGGACAGGAGAGTCTCCTCGTGGAAGATAACATGTCGCCATGCTCATTTGCACCAGTCGAAGGGGGTTGGGGTGGGTGTGGGAAGGTGGGTTCCTGCGCAAGATTCTGAGTTGAATCGTCAGCTCGTCTGCTCGACGTGGGACTCTTCACCGTCCTCACCATAGAATTGCCTTTGCTCGTCGGATTTTCACGGGTTGGGGCTGGATGCGGCGGGCGGGGGGGCCTGAAGGTCGGCGCTTCGGTCTAGGATGGAACGTCAGCTTGAGACCCAATTATCGATGGTGCTCACGGTAGAGTTGCCATTATTCAGACGATACCCAGACTTCACGCCACCTTGACGCTCCTCAACGGCTTGCTTCTCCTCCCTATGGTGCGGTAGGAAGACCTCGTCGATAAGTGATTTGGTCTGGTTGGGCTCGAAAGACCATGCTTCGTGTTTGTTATGCTTGTAGTCGGCATTTGCCCAGGGCAGATCGATATTGTGTGCTGGCTTGGACAAAGTCATGGTAGACCGTGATCTTCCCCCTAAGGTAAAGAAGGCGTCAGCGGGGACATTCTCGTAGTCAAGGGAATCAGCGAATCGATGATGACCAGACGCTCGAAAATTGGGCTCCTGAGACTGTCTCAAGAAGGGGAGAGCTGAAAGGGATATCGTATGGTAGTGGAAGAGTCAGAGTCGCCACCCCCTCGTCGCACCTCGGCATGTATCCCCCAGCACGCTCGGATCCCAAAAAGCGTTATGGAGGATGTAGAAAGTTGAAGGACACTCACTTCACGGATTACTAAGGCTGAAAGAAGCGGGACTTGAGACTACAGCACATAACGAGGTAGAAGAGCAACGTCAAAATCAGGTAAAGGAATGGTAACTTACATGTTTTGAGGGCAAATCAGATTGACGCACGGGCCTCTTCCGCTCTTTCCCTGTCGTCTTCTCGCATCTCTCCTAGCCGATTGGGTATAGTTTGGGGAGGGTAATTAGGCATGTAAGTGAGTAGAGGTGGCGGTAGAGGAAGGGCTGATGAAGATAGGATGACCGATGGCGACGCACAGACCGCCCCATCAGACGATCTCATCACCCTGACGACCGAGCACTTCCCTCTTCGACCTCTTCTTCTTCACAAGCAGCAGCGAGACGAGCTCTCATCACACGAAGCCGTCTCATCCATCTCTCTTCCTCACTCACTCGACTCATGCTCGCTTCCCCAAGAATCCGTCACGGCGCACGACGAACGACTTCTCGATCTTGCAAATAACCTGACGATCCGAATCGTCGAGCTCACATCGGGTCTGTGAATATCGAGAACCTCTCATTGGCTGGTCCGATCTTTGAGTGGGAGAAGGTGGTGAAGCTGAGGTGAGGATAGCTGCGGGATGAGGTCATCGCCTTGCTGGTAGCGGAGGGAGAGGAGGACTTCATGGCCGACGTGAGCGATCTTCTCCTATCCTTTCTCGACAATGAGCCCGCTCACTGATACCACAGTCCGACAGAGCTTCCTTTGCCTCCCTACTTTCCGACTTCGCCTCGACAACATACAGACGGCTCCTTCCATTCTTCTCGCATGATCGCTGGTGGACCTACACCTCCCCTCAAACAATCGAAATCGGCCGAAAGCGCTACCACCTTCACCCAGCTCAAAACTGATGCTGCATGTTCAGTAAGCCGCCGCGACCTCATCTCCCGTCTCTCGACCTCCATCATCACTTCCGTATTCACCTTCCGCGCCAGACTCCCAGGTCCAGACGAGATTGACATGCTTGCACGCACGCACATCGGCCTGGAACGTGGACGTACAAGCGATGCTCGATGAAGTACCTGTTCACATGCGTGGATCACGGAAGAGATGATGCAGCCTACTCTTACAGTCATGCATACCGTCACTTGTACCTGCAGCCATCCCCGCTCATCGAAGTGGACTCCAGTTTGTCGGGATTAGGATTGTGCTCTTCATGGTTCGCGCCAGCTTCACCGTCTGCACATCATTAGCCAGCTGGCCGCAACAGCCCTAAAGCAATCGCAGCTGATGGGTGCACGAGAGCAATGACTCACCTCCTGCACTGTATCGCTCCATCCTCCGACCGACCATGCCTTCTCCCTCGTAGCCTTCCTCGTCGCCACATCCCTGACCCCCAATCAGCTCATCATCTCGCAACCGAAGAGAGGGAAGAAACATACGGGTACTGCCAAATATGATGCACCTCATGCAACTGTCCCACCTGCGAGAAGAACGCTCCGACCGGTTGCTGCCCTCGTCAGTCTCCGTCCTGACGACTGGAGAAGGGCACGTACCACGAATTTCCGCCTCGCATCGAGACCCCGTCGCCAAGCCGCTTCCCACTCAAGTAGCTTCCCACATTGCAGCTGATAGCTACGGAGCTCGAAGATCCCGCCGTCTGGGAAGCCGGAGTCGCGTGGTGGTGAGGACGGCCAGAAGGAGAATTCGGACATAATTTGGTGTTCTCGCGACACCAGGTAGGGGAGGAAAGCTTTGGACAACGACATCATTTCCTTTCACCACCCTCAGCTCTTTCATCCTCCACTCGAGGGATATGGCTCACCTTGTCGCCCCGTAACGCCCTAAGCGTCTGATCATACCCCCTATGTCCCTGATACTCCAAAATATGCGTGAACTCCCCAACGCTCCCCACGATAGTCTCCCAACTCCCCGTCAACTTGACCCCTCCAAGCTCGCCACTCCTCTCCATCAGCGTCCGGAAGTATTTCTCCGCGGCATCGAGATACTCGTCTCTCCGCGAGGGGATGATGGAGTGTGTTACTTTCTCATGGACGTATTTCCCGCGTCCGACGAGTTTGGAGTGTTGTTCGGATGGTGAAGCTATCAGGCCTTCTTCTTTGGCTTCCTTTGACCCGTAGAATAATGCCTGGTACTGTCAGTGGGGTGAGAGTTGCAGGGAGAGGGAGACGGACCCCGAAGAAGCCGGTGCCGCCTGTCTTCGTGTCGTCGGCTGGGACCTTGGGGTCGCCGGCTGGGCCAAGGAAGGTGGGAGATGTATGAACAGCGCGAGCCGGGAGAACACCACCGCACACTGCAGTCCTGACAAGGCGAGGCACGCCCGTAAGTGGCCGAGCCATTTTGTACGACCTGCCTTGATGTCGAACGCGAAGATAGAAGAGAAGTGGAGTTGACCATCCCCGGACCGGTTCCCCGCAACGACACAACCACGCGAAGGAAACCCCGAAACCCCGAACCACTTGCTTTTTCCTCCCTCAAATCCCCTTCGTCTCCCTTCAACCTCTCTAGGGAGGTGCTAAAAGGCTCAGGTGAAAAGGTACATATCCTCGCTCTTTCATTTCGAGCTTGTTTGAGTGATCTTGGGCTCATCAATCGTCTTTCTCTCTATCATGCTCGGGCTACATTCCAACCCGAACTCGAATCCGACTCGACGCGCTCTGGATCGCTTTGGCTTTCGTCCTCCTTGATGGGTTAATGATTCAGGTTTCTACGGGACTATCCTTCAGGTTCGAGCTCCTTTGTAGGGCTCAGACTCTCAGTGTACCCTGGAAACCATCCGGAAAGGTGGAACGGTTGGTGGCGTCGCTTAGACCAAGGTGCGTGGTCCCACAATCCTGTACAGAACGGCCTCCTTTTCGCCAAGGCAGTCCCGCTGGTCGGCGTAGACTAAGACCTGATAGCAGTACAGCGCGATGTCCGGCCTTCATTCCCTACCACCCAACCCGCTCCTTCATCCGAACCATTCACCATCCCGCGACCCCTCACCACCTCCACGCGGGTTTAGCAGGTCCGGTTTCGCTCCGATCCCCTATCGGCACTCCGAGCTTCCGCCTCCGCCTCGGGAGAGGGAGAGGGAATTCCCACGCCGCGATCTAGATCCCGAACCGGAGATCGAAAGATGGGAGCGGAGGATGGATAGGGAGGATTGGGATAGGAGGGCGCCGCCGCCTCATATGCATTCTTATGAAGATAACTATGGTGGGTTGGCTGGCATTCCGACCGGGATTTGCTTCGCGCCGCTCAGTACCGGATATACTGGCTTATCCTTCTTGCAATCGCGCATGGATGCTGACGCCAGGCAGACCGCCCCAAGCGCCGGCGCTCCCCTTCTCCCATTCCTCCTTCCCATCGCCCACGTCTACGTTCACCTTCACCGCCCCGCTTTCCGCCTCCTCCGTCGCACAACCTCCCAGATCCGGCCTCCGTCGACACTCTCCTTACCTTCCGCCAATTCGCAGAATGGTTCCGCGCATCTCATCCTCAGACCGCCAAAGTCGACGAGGAGGAGTTGCGACGGGTCCGCGAGCAGCTCGAAAGCGGTAGTGCGGCAGATGGCATAGGACGAGAGAGGGTAGGCATGGGGAAGAGGTACGAGAGATACAGACAGGAGTATACCTCACGCCAGGTGAGTCCAATGATCCGTAAGGAGCTGAGGGAATAGCTCTTCGCGCTATACCTCTCACACCGCGCAATGCCATGGTTCCAAGAGCGGTACTCCGCCCTGTCGACTTTCACTGCTCAGCGTCGTCGGATCAATCGACAAGGTCGAGTGCCCACAGCCGAAAGGTACCTTGATGCACTACGGGCTGGCGAGCACGACGAGGTCAACTTCGACCTGACTGGTACGCTCCCTCAACACATCTCTCTCTAGCTGAGATTTCGCAGACAAGAGCGAGAAGCAGCAGAGCGAGAAGGCTGAGCCAGAGGGACTGGATAGAGCGCTTGGCGAGGATCATGTTGCGAACGATCCTTTACGGGTTGAGATTGCGCCGAGAGATCGACAGGTATTCGTGAAAACAGTCACACCTTCTGCGAGCAGGAAGGAACTCGAGGGAGTGAGCTATTCATACGCCACTTCATGGCTATTTGTTAATCCTGACCTAGCTATTCAGCCAGGCCGATGGCTTCGAATACCTTGCTCTGACCGAGCCTGCAACGAAGAAGTCCTTCCATCGCGTAGCATGGGCGCAGTTCGCCTCCGGCAAGGATGTGGAAGCCGTCGTGCGCCAATTAGATGGGCAGAGGGTATGCTCTCCGTTCACCAGTACACAAATTGCTGATCAAAGCAGATCGACAACTTCACTTTCCATATGGGCGTCAATGCTACACCTATTGTCGGCAAGACCAGGGTCACTCAGCCGATCGCTAATTCCCTGGACCGGCTTGTCCTCGACTGCGAAAAGGCCAAGGCACTTGCAATGAAGCTGGAGGAGGAATTATTGGGGGACGACGAGGATGGGGTGCAACCCGAAGGAGAGGATTCTGAACCAAAACTGCCGGGATTGCGAGAACGGGGCAGCGTCATGATCGAAGAGACAACGGCGCGGATTTTGGCGAAGCACGAATTGGACGAGGAGGAGCTGAACGAGGAGCAGCGGGTTCGACGGGTGGGTTTCTCCAAGTAATGCGAGCTTTGCTGACGTGATTCGATCCCTCAGGCAAAAATCACACTTGACCAGTGGGTCTCGTACCTTCGCCATGGGCTATCGACTTGCTATTACTGCGTCGCCCCAATGTCATTCGCCGAGGAGCTTCACCGGAAATGCATCTCTCATATGCGACCTCACCCCGATGCCAAGTCCGAGGTCGAACCGGTTCCCGAAGGCAACGGCGAGATGATCGGGGAGGAGAAGCGTGATGAGGATAGGGAAGACGCGGATATGCGCGAGGCGGAGGATGGGGCTAAAGCGGAGGTCAAGGAGGCACAGGCTCCACGTCGGAATCTGTTCCCGCCGAAATCGCAGGAGGAGAAGTGGGCGGAGGTATTGGATACGAAGATCAAGCCGTTGCTAGGTGAAGTCGATGTGGTTGAGTACGGCGGACGAGACATCGAGGAGTGAGTGAACAAGCCCAGCTACGAGCGGTGCTGACGCCTTGCTAGGGAGTCCAGGAAGTTGTGCGCACCTCTGATCAAGCAAGAAGAGGCGAGCAAGTATCGATGCAAAGAATGCAATAAGCTGTTCAAAGCACCGGAGTTCGTCATCAAGCATATCGCAGTGAAGCACCCAGAGATCACCAACGCCAAAATCGAAGAGGTGAGTACAGCCTCGCGAATCTGGGTGACTAGCTGACCCCAGCAGTTTTCTACGCTCAATAATTTCGTCCTCGACCCCCAACATATCCAACCTACATCCACCACTCCCGCAGCAGTGAACGACCGGATCCTCGCCCCAGTCCAACCATCCTTACCTCCTCATCAGCAGAACTACCCGATGGGCGCGCCAATGTTCAATCCGTCCTTCAATGGCAACTCTGGGAATGGCCCGATGAACAATGGTCAACCTGGGATGAACCTGGCGCAGCAACAGATGATGATGATGATGCAGATGCAGCAGGCTATGTTGATGGGTATGACTGGGAATGGTGGGGCTGGCGGGCAGGGGAGAGGATTGGCGGAAAGGGTCGGAGGGTTCGCGGACGCTCCTCCGATGCCGCTGCCTCCTCCGCCGGCGGGTGGGGAGGACCCGAGAGCGAAGCGAGGGAGAGTGAGTTATAGGGATCTGGATGAGCCGGGAGGTGGAGGCGATGGGGGGTTACCTTATTGAATGGAGCGACGTGTCTTGATATCCTCATGCATCGATACCTTAGTGGACAGTGCTTGTCAACCCAGTAGGCAGGTGCCGTCTTGAGAGAAGCTGGAGGCGGAGGTGGAGGTGGGCGGAGGTGGAGGTCATGTCTCGGAGACTTCTTATCCGTTCAATCTCCCTCTGGTTTTGTTCCCCTTACAAGGCCCCTTACAAGGCCCCTTACAAGGGGGATTCTATACCAGGACCTCGATGCGGAGTGTACGCTACGAGCCAACCATTCATGCCAAGAAAGTCAATCACTCGACAAGGATATTGACGAATGTCTCGCCTCCACTTCCGCCGTTCTCCATTTTTCCCTTTGACAGGCGCTCGACCTCCACTTCACCTCCACAGCTCGATGCACTACAAAGGGCGTTACTTTCTCTCCATGTCTTGCCATCCGGATCCCCCTTGCATTCACCTGACCTGACTTTTGTCTTGCACTTGATCCCTGTCGTCGCCGTCAAAGATGCCTACAGTGCTCATCACCGGAATCACCGGCTTCGTACATCCCCTCCCCTTCCATGATCCCTCCACCTCCTTATGATACTGATCTGCCCCAGCTCGCCCCACACGTAGCCCTTTCCTTCCTAACCCGCGGCTGGTCCGTCCGCGGCACCGTCCGCACCCCCACCTCCATCACACGCGTATCCTCCTCCCCCGCCCTCGCCCAATACGCCACGTCCGGCCAACTAACCCTAATCGTAACCGGTCCCCTAGAAGACCCGAAAACCGACTGGAGCGAGGCGGTGAAGGGCGTCGACGCGGTGGTACATACCGCCTCACCTGTGGCGTTTGGTGAGGAGAGCTTTGGGAAGGAACATCTCGATCCGGCGGTTAATGGGACGAGGGGAGTCCTTGAGGCCGCGGCGAGGGAGGAGGGGGTGAAGAGTGTGGTGACGACTAGTAGTTATGGTGAGTCACCTGGGGGGAGAAGGGGGTGGAGGGTAGGGGGTGAGATGGGGAGTGGAAGGAAGGGGGAGAGGGGGGATGACCGAGATAGTCGAAGAAGGATGAGCCGTGCTGACGTGTTGGATGTAGGTGCAGTAGGCGACCATCGGACGCACCCGAATACCCAGGCGGGGAGGGTTATTGATGAGGACGATTGGAATCCGTATACGATCGAGGAGCTGGAGGAGATGGTCAAGAACGAGTCGAAAGGGTATGTCTCGCTCACACACTCCGCTTTGCCGCGAACCGAGCCTTTGGGGTTCCCCTTGGGCGCCGGAAGGATAAGTTATGCTGACCCTCCGTGCAGGAATGGCGCTTTCTCTGCGGGATACCTCTACTATATGGGCGCGAAAAAGTACGCCGAGAAAGAAGCGTGGTCGATCCAGGAGAGGACGGGACATACTTGGAGTTTGGCGACGATGAATGCGACGATGATCTTTGGGCCACCTAGTGAGTAATAATTTCTCCAAGTTACAGATGTCCACGCTCTGTTCTGCTTCGCTCGTCTTTGCTCGTCCACTTCTTTCTCTCCTCTTTCGAAGAACCCTTCGTTCTGCCCTGAATCGGCGCTGACGGCGCCCAGTCCAGCCGATGACCTCGCTGTCCCACGGCGGGATGTCAACGGAATTCATGTGGATGCTGATGAGCGGGAAGGATAAGCCGATCATGGAGACGCTCTTCCCTTATTACGTCGATGTAGGTTCTTCCTTCTTCGCGCCGCATACAGCATGCCCTAGCTGAGGTGTGCCTTAGGTGAGGGACTGCGCGGAAGCCCATTATCAGGCGGTGGTCAGGAAGGCGCAGGGACGGTTCATCCTGCGGGCTAGCGGTATGTCTCTCTTATCCCGCCATCATCCTCTTCTTTCGCGGCAACCCTTACCCAACACCCTTCCTTCCCGCTCGAAGTGCAATCAACAGATCTGGCACCCTTGCTGACACCTCATCAACAGCATACGACTTCCAGGAGTTCGCCGACATGCTCCGCAAGCTCTTCCCGGAAGAAGCGTATCGAATCTGCGAGGGTACGCCTGGGAAATACATGTACCAAGACCCAGGAGTGTACGACCTGAGTAACGAGAGGTCGATCAACGAGCTCGGGATCACCTGTGAGTATTCTGGACAAAGTGCATTCGAGAATAAGCTGATAGGATACAGACCGGCCGAAGGAAGTGACTGTCAAGGATGCCTTCACACGCTTCTTCCAGCTCGAGAATGGAGGTTTGAAGTGAAGTCAGCCACAAGGACAGCCGAGAGCTCGATCGATCGAAATATGCTATCCAAACTTTAGCCGCTGTGCCGTAAGCTGTGCTTACCGCACCGAAGGGCCGCCGGCCATATCTTTTATCAACATGTAACCCTTGATGCGGTGGAGGCCGACCGGGCATGCTCGGGTATCTCACTGATTTCTCGCAATTGTTCGATCACTGCATTTCTCTGCATTTCTCTGCATTCCTCTCTCTCTTTCTCTCGGTTTCGGTAGACTGATCTTATTAACAGGCTGATCCAGTTTCTTCGTCTCGTCTCGTACAACACGATAACGATAGACGATACCTTATGCCTACCACGATATCCCTCCTCCCCCTACTCGCTCTACTCGCACCCCTCACCTCCGCCCAATACACCGCCACCTACTCCCCCTCAAACCTACCCGACACCTCCCAAACAGGTCAATCCGGTACAAACGCCTGTGGAACAGCCTCCAACCAGACCTCAGAATGCCAGAACTTGTATATCAATAGCGTCGATGACTTTTGTGTGTGGGGACCACCGAGTGGTAAGAGTGATGAGGGGGATGGGACGGCCAAGATTGGGAACGTGGAGCAGATCGTCGTCAGGTGGGTCCGCTCTCTCCCCCTACAGTCCGGCTGTATCGGCGGGACGGGGCTGGGCGAGAGAAGATGAGCGCTGATGTGGTATAGTTATTGCTTGAATGACGGGTATGGGACCCGATTCATACCCGCTGGGACGATCACGGGCGCACACTTCGTGAAGGTTGTGAGTGATGAGGTGTCGTACGTTCAGGTCACCGGGAGTGGAGACGTACGTAGCTCTCTTTCGAATGCAGATAAAGGAGCATTGGCTGATCTGGTGGCAGTTTACGAAGATCTTGATCCCGGCGGACGATGAGGGCGGCGAGCTTGACGTGAGACCTCTCTACCTTGCACTTGACTGTCTGACTGATGGTTTGTAGCCACATTGTTGGTATTCAGTCAAGGGTGCGTGAAGTAAAACTGACCGACGCAGCGTGGACTGGACTGGGCAATCCCCAAGGCGGACTGGTATTCACAAACGCCTTTGACGGGTCGTATGAGCAGACACATGAGTGGACGAGCTTCATGGGTGCGAGTGAGTCAATCTCCCTTTCCTCTCTTCAGTCGTCTTTACCTCTAGTTTGGATTGACCGAACATCGCTGATGGGGGTAGATGAGTTCTGCGTGAGGGCGTGCCAGGACGGACCAAGTATGTTCTTCTTCTCAGTTTGAGCAGAGGACGCGTACTGATGAGGATGCGCAGATGCGGCTGGGTGGTGTCAGCACATTTACGATACCCGTAAGTCGCCCTTGTGTGGGCGAATCACAATACTCACATCTAGCAGTCGATTGCTCATTTACGATCCCGGGAAGCCAGGTGAGCCGTCTTACTCATTGTCAGCCTTCCAGCGCCATCAGTCCGGATGTTTCTTGCTTTGCTTGCCTCGCTATGGGCTCAACACTTTATTCTGAATGAAATTCGGATCCCGTTGCCGCTCGCTAACTCTGACGCGCAGGATGCCGGCTTCGACACTTGTCTCGGTGACCCCGCTCTCGAACCCGGAGTCTACTCCGGGTCCACTTTCTCCCAAGGCCAAGCTTCCACTCCCGCTGCCCACCCTCCAGGGTCGACCTCCGCGTGCACCACAGTATCCACCATCGGTGGATCCAGCGCGAACCTCGCCGCTGCAACGGTCGCATCGAATAGCTCCGCGGCGAACGCTACAGCGGTGGCGACCACCACCGGTAATGGGACTGCCGCAGCGACTACGACGTCGAAGAGTACCTCGAAGATTACGACCACGAGCATGGTGACGTCCATGAGTGCAAAGGCGAGTGCTAGTGCGGCAGTCGCGGCAGCGGCGGCTACTTCAGGCGCGACTTCTGCGGGAGAGAGGGTCGTGGGATCGGTCGGAGCAGTCGTCGGTGGATTGATGGCGGTGGCGGTGACGGTGTTCTGAGCGGTCGACGGTGGTTTTGTTGCCTATCTTCGGACAGTTTCATTCGTGCTTGTTGATGGATCATTGCATGGACAACTCGTTGTGCTGCTTTGCGACAAGCAATACCCTTTTGTGCTTGTCATTCCTCGGCGATGACACTGACGAGAGTCACTCCCACAATCTGCAAATGGCGTTTAGTCGAATTTATGAGGTGATTGGTGTGACTAACGTGGATAGATCAATCAACAAATGGGACGAACTGTGCCTGGTCCGAGATTTTCCGATCTCCCTTCCCCGACTTTCATCCACCTCTTGTGCCGATCCCGATCAACCCGATCTCACATCCTATCGATACACTCATCTTCCTCATCATTCAATGCAGCGCTCCTCCACCCAAACCCGCTCGACAGCCCACAATTCTTCCAAATCAAGTGCCGATACGATGGCGCCGAAACGCGTGCTCGTGGTGGGAGCTGGAGCTGCTGGGATGAGCTGTGCGGATGGATTGTCGAATCATCCCGATCGGTTCGAGGTGACTCTCATCGGTGGGTCTTTCTCACTTCGCCGACGTCCCTCTCCACTGGCTGATGGGCAAATTCTGCTAGATGCTCAGCCTTATTGCGGTGGACAGGCGTTCTCAATCCCGATTGACGAGGAGAGGTTTGGGAGTAAATGGATGAATCAGGGTGTACAGGGAGGGAGTTACATATATCAGTGAGCGCGTCGTTGGCGGGATTCAGCGAGTGCTGATCAGATGTAGACACACGTTCCACCACTTTCAGAAGCTTGGGTTCGAAGCGAAACCGTGAGTTCCGCCACAGGTTCGCCGGATCGAGCTATATGAGCCCAGTGTCGATCTGCAAGTATCTTTCGGCAAGGGAGACAAGGTATGTCATCTGGTCAAGAGAACAGAAATGCACAGTGCTGACGCTCCGTCCTCCAGTTCTGGACCAACCTCTTCCCCACCCAACTCGTCGCCTCCCACGCCAAAGACATCAAGCGATTCAAATTCGCCATCAAGTTCATGCGATGGTTCGAGGTGTTTTTCGCGTTGATACCGATCAAGGTGTCGTTGAAGATGTGGGGGTTGAGTGAGGAGTTTATCAATTTCATGGTTTATCCTAGGTCAGTTCCGAACTATCTCTCCTACTATCGCTAACATCTCACCAGTCTGGCTCTCTTCCTCGGTGAGCTCATCAAGAGATACGACCCGATGAGTACCGTACTGATAAGAGCAGGAACCGGTAACGCAACGCCTGATCTGCCTAGTATCATGGTGGAGCGATTATACACCTCGCCGACGTATGGAATGTGGTACCCGATCGACGAGAAGAGCTTGTCATCGAATTTGCCGCCGATGGTAGTGTTCCCAGAGTCGAGCGAGTTTTACGGGAAGTGGCGGGAGACATTGGAAAGCCGGGGTGTCAAGGTGAGGGTCACGATCATATTCCCTACTTCTATCGCAGCGTGATGGGATATCACGAACAGGATAACTGATCCGTTGTTTAGGTCCGCTTGAATACAGAGCTCGACGCAGTACACTCCCGATCTCCCAAAGTCCGCGTCTCCCTTCGACCCCGTCGCCGACAGAAAGATCTCCACAACCCCGTCGCCGAAGATCACGATCTCCCCACTACCAAAGAGGAGTTCGACGAGATCGTCCTTTGCATACTTGCCGATACCGCAAAGCGAGTATTAGGGAAGGATGCCGGGATGATGGAGAGGTTCGTTTTGGGAAATACAAAGTGGAGTGATGATATCACGGTTACACATACAGTGAGCTTACCAATTCCGTTGAGTGATGGGACACTGACGGTATGAGTAGGACATAGACTATATCAAGAAATGGTACACTATGGACTTCGACCACGAGCAGGCGGTCAACAACATATCAGGAAGGGACGACACGAAGCGGACACAGGGTGGAAAGGAGAAGTTCCAGCCGTGAGTCCAGAGTCCCCATTGCAATCCACGAAAGCTCCACTGATATCGCTTGCTTAGAATGTACCTGATCAAAGAAACACCTTCCGACGCACGGAAATTGGTGAGTCGCGTTCCTCTCATTCACAACCAGACCTGACGTGTGCGCAGGAAATGTGCTTCGACTGCTCGGCCTTTCAGTACCAGCTTGACAAGGACAAGCCTCAAAAGGACCATATCTTCCAGACTATCTTCCTGAACAAGAAGCATCAGGAGACATGGTCGAAAGATGAGATCCGCAAGGACAAGATCAGTCCGCCTACATCAGTACGCTTCTGGGTTCTTGACTGATGTCCATTCGTAGTTCGGGAGGACTGGTGGCATCAGCTCTGTCACAGCTGGACCCATTACGCCTTCGTCGTCCCGTTAGTCTGGGCATTGAACCGGAATTCAAAGCATACGACATACGCTGCAGCTTGGACGATGGTTAATGCACACGAAGTGGCGGTCATCTCTGGACAGGTCGGTCTGATTCTCTCCGTGGTTTGACTGGGGAATTGATTAATTTTGCAGGCGGCCGCGTACAAGCTTGGTGCAGACTATCCGCGTGAGCTGTACGAGAATGAGTTTGCACGGATCTCATTCAGATCGTATCTGGGTCTGACGCACGGGCTGCTGCTGAAGGAGAGTCGGACGAGCTGAGGTATGGGTTGAGCATGCTTGATTAGTCTGTAGCGGTAATACTGTTTAGCATGTATCCATGAACTGTTGAAGACTGGTCAAGCCTTGAGGTACATTATGGATGCCCGCTCATCGCATCCCATTCACAGTGATAAGCTCTATCCTCATCGGAAGCCCAACTGGAATCGCGTGGAGCGTGCAGCATTTCGAATGATGATAATACCATGCCCCTTGATCACTAGCCATTCCTGATAAGCATGCCTGATCCGCACGGACTGAATATTTTCAACCTTGGGCGGAAAGTCGTTCACCTGCTCAGTCCAGCGACCCTGCCACCTGGCCCCAATACAAACACATTTCCACAATCAGATGTGAAACCATCAGCGTATGTCCGTTTGCGTATCATCCTCGGTACATCCCATGGCGAGATCTAATCCCAGCTCCCCAGACGAGCGTTCATCCGCGTCAAAGATTCACACTCTCCTCAGCTTACTTTGCTTCGGATCCATCACGTATCTCCATCCGTACGAGCCCCATGCAATCGGGAGAGCGCTGGCGGAGACGAGTCACTCAATCTTTGCCGAAGTGACCTCTTTGTATCCGGCGACGAGCTCGTACCTCCAGTACTCGTCTTCACCGCCGCCTGCCCTCGGTATCTATAGCTTTCGATCCGCTTCTGATTCTCCCCTTGGTCTCGTGCATACTTGTCAACCGACTTCGAGTTGTCCGTCATACCCTTAAAAGACTCGGACGCACCCGGTTGCCATCTCCCAGACATCGGAGCCTCAAGAGCATCCCCTCGGTCCAGACAAGGGAAGGGACGGGAGATTCGATTCGTTGAGTCTGCCTCGGGATGAGCAACGAAAAGACTGATTAGTACCAACCATTCATCACTCTGTCTGTAATGGGTCTCCGAAGAATATTGCATGTATCGGTTCCACGGCGGCATCAACAGGTTTCCTCGTCAGCAGTCAATCACGATCAACGGGCCGGTCAGCAAAAGTAAGATCATATGCTTCACATACTGAAGCATAACATAATCGCGAAGCCATCCGCACACTGGCACCCCCTACTCCATATCCTCCTCCGCAGCCTTCTCAGCCTCCTCCACATACCCCCTCACGACCTCCTCGATCTCCACCGCCAGTTCCCGTCTATCCCAATCCCCTCTTCTCCGCCAGATCCGATCAAAACATCTTGCTCGAAGCTGTTCGAGTTGGTCTACGTTCAGCTGGGAGGTGGTGTGCTTGAGATCCGCGGCTAGGCCGGCGACGAATTCGGAGGGGAGGATGAAGGGTGGATACGTTGGAAGAGGTGCCGGGCGAGGTGAGGGGATCGTAGCGGGGGGGACGGGAGGTATGGTCGTGGTCGTCTGCTGAGGTAGCGCTCTTGAAGGAGTGTTGATCGGTATCGAAGGGATCAACGTGTCGATCGTTCCGGTCCTGGAGGCTTGACTCGAGGTGGGCACATCCAGTTCCATCCCATTCTCCCTCTTCCGCTTCTCCACCCTCCCATCCTCCCCATCATCCTCCCTCACCCTCTTCAGAGTCCCCGATTCCGCAATCTCCCCAACCTCCCCCTCCACGACCACCACATCCTTGCTCTTCCCCTTCTCATCCGCCTTCCTCTTCTCCCGTTCCGCCTTCCTAGTTTTCATCCTCTCTTTGTACCGCTCAAACTCCGGCGTCCATTTCGCATCGAACCCGCTCACATGGAGTCTCGAATTCGCTGCCATCTCGGCCACCTTCGCTTGACGATCAGGATCGTTCAGGTGCGCCGCGTTGTCTTCGATGAGAGCAATGTCGGCGAGGAAGTCAGAGGGAGTGAAGTAGCGGTGTCGGACAAGTTTGCGCTGGAGAGTGTCAATGTCGACATCGTGTGCTTGCCAGACGGACTTGGGTGAGGAGATCGGTTGGGAATCGTTCGTAGCTGAGGGTTCAGCGGGAGGGACGATTGGATGGTGGGAAACATCGCCATTGGGTGGAAGCGAGCATTCGCCGGCAGCTCCGCCTGATAACACCTCCGACGGTAGATGTACTCCATCGACAGGTAACGGGTCTGCTGCGAGGACAGCAGCCGCTTCGGCCGGGGCTGCAGCTTGCTCCTCGAACCACTTTGATACGGCCATTGCATCCTCCTACACATTCAAGCGTAAGCCAAAGGTGATCCGCGGTGAGTTTGCTCAGACCCACCTTCACAGAAGCCACCACCTTCCTGTACTTCTTTAAGAACTCCCCGACGAGCGCCGTAAAGCTGACAACCAGCATGTTCCTCGCGTTATTGTCTCGCTCAGCCTCGCGTGCGAGCTCCGCTTCGGAAGGCACGCGAGGAGGTAGGGCCGGTGCAAGGGGTAGTGGGGAGAGCAGACGTTTCCGACGGGGAATGGCATCGGGGAAGTCGGAAGGTGATCGTTGAAGGGTCTCGATGAGCGGGGAGAAGTATGCAGCACGTTCCTCCTGCCATACGTCAGACGCATGCTTCGAAAAGAAAGGATCCTCACAGAGGAAGGCGGAACAAGCTGAATGCGAATCTCATTTCCAAACCCAAACCAGCCGCGAACGTCCCGTGGCAGATCTTCGACGTCTCCCTCAGTGATAGCAAGAAGCAGCACCGGGTCCGAAGAGGGGATGCCGTCAAGAAGCGCTCGGAAGGTGGTCCGAGCTGCGTCGGCAAGGATGGAAGCGAAAGCGCCAAGCGACGGAATGAAGAGGATGGAAGGCTGATGTCGTTTGGCTTCGACGAAGAGTTGGACAAGGGTGGCCTCAACGGTCTGGGCGATGTCAGCTCAATAAGGAGCTCGACTCGTGCGGGGTGCGCAGACGATATCATCCGCGGCCGTGTCACGGCAATGAAGCGGAGTATCACTGACTCTCGTTGAATCGCCCATCAAGCTCCCCAGATCCAGACACAAAACATGGAACCCCTCAAGATGATGCAGCACCGCCGGACCGAGGTAAGCCTGTCCCATACCGGCGGGACCATGTACGAGCACGCGAGGTCGGAAAGTGCGGAGCTTGTCGAGGGCTACGATGCGCACATCAATGAAAGCCTTGTAGACTTGGTGTTTGACCTACATTGCACCATGAGATGCTGATCAAACCCCTCGACACCCTCGTCCTCGTACTCCGCCTCTTCTAGCGCGGTCCTCGGCTTACTCGGCGGTAGGACAACGTCGACGGCGGCCGTCAGCCTGTCGAGTCGCTTGGCAAGGAGGGGTAATAGATGTCCGGGAAGCGGAATAGCGGGAGAAGCGGTAGATCTGGCAGAAGACGGGACGATTTCTAGGTGACCGATATCAGCTTAGATCACATCTTCTGTGGCATCCTGCTGCATCCAGGACTGACTCTTGATTGACAGCATGAAGTCTTTCTCCTTGACATGGATACTTCCAGGATTGAGCAGTAATCGGTCCGTTGATTGGTAGATCTGGGGATATCGTCTTTGGATTGCGTTCAGCGCCGCTTCCGTACACAGCGCCTACACATCATCAGCATTAGCTTCCACCCAACTGAAACAGGCGAATGATTTACGCGAAGATCCGCTCCTCCATATCCCTTGGTGAGGATCGCAAGCTGATCTAAGAACTCGTCAGAAAGCTTTGGTTCCCATTCTCTCGTATTGATCCCGATGATCTCTTTGCGAGCAGTTCGGTTCGGGAGGGGAAAGTAAAACTCTCGGTCGAAGCGACCGGGTCGTCGAAGGGCGGAGTCGACTGCGTCTGGACGGTTGGTCGCTCCGATGACGATGACCTGGCCTGCGAAGCTCATGAGTTCATTCAAAGCACAATCCAATGATGTCCCTACCTCGTCCGTCCATCCCATCCATCAGAGCGAGCAGCGTCGAGACGAGAGAAGCATGTATCTGATCCTGCTTGCTGCTTCTCACCGGAGCCAATCCTGTTTACACTCGTCAGCTTCATACCTTGTGTTCAGGAAATTTCGCGACCCACCATCGATTTCGTCGAAGAAGATGATACTAGGCTGAGCAGCTCTCGCTTCCTCGAAGAGCATCCGCAATTGCCGTTCTGCTTCGCCGACCCATTTCGAGAGCACGTCGGCACCCTTCCGCATGAAGAAGGCTAAGGAAGCGGAATCCAGTCAGCGACTGGACCAAGATCGAAGGAGCAAACAGGAGAATACAGGAGATGAAGGGCAGACTGACCAATCTTGGTATTTCCCGTGCTGCATGATGCTGCCAACGCTCTAGCGAGTAGGGTCTTACCTATAGATCAGTCAGCTCCTTGTCCCGCTTAGGCTGAGAGGGATTTACCAGTGCCAGGAGGACCATGGAAGAGTACTCCACGCGGGGGTGTGATTCCGAACTGCTGAAACAGCTCGGGGTATAGCAACGGTAACGCCACCATCTCCTTCAGCTGATTGATATCTACCCGACCCCGATCAGCTCAAATGTAATCAGCCGTTTCAGGGGACTCACGGTCATCCAGTCCGCCAACATTGTCGAAAGTCACGTTCATGTCCACTCCCAGCGGATCCGCATCAGCTGTACCTGTTACACGTCAACATTCCGTCCGAAAGAATCTGACTGTGGAAGAAGAGGGAAGACCGCTAAACTCACTCGACTTCGGGTTGATCCTCCCGAAATTCAGCACATCAGTCGGCGCAGTCGGTCCCCCCAACCTCGAAGGTCCAGCAGCGGCAGCATTCTTCATCGGACTAGCGAAATCCAAATCCTACTCAAACCCATCAGTCTACACCAAATTCTACCTCGACGGACTGACCGAGTCGGAAGTATCGGGATCTCCCATAGCCTGCGCCATCTCCCTGACCTTCAGACTCCACGGTATCCCCTTGTTCGTCGTGGATGTTCCGAATCGGATCCCCCGTCCGTTCGGTCGAGCGACTCCGGCAATTGCATCCTGCATGACCTCTGCGGAGATGTCAAGTGGTGGGAGCTCGTAATTGACTTTACTAGTCCGCTGTCTGAGCTGGCGTTTCGGCTTGGCGAAGTCGTCATCCGATTCCTGGTCCTGGTTGGCCCGGGTGGATTGACGGGTGCTTCGGCGGACGGGGCCTCGTACAGCCGTTCGCGTTGACCGAGCTCGACGAGGAGCAGGTGAAGGGGATCGGGAGCGGGATTCGAGGTCATCCTCCTCGTCGAAGGGTCTTTGTAGGGGATCCTCAGACACGTCTCCCTCGGTCTCGCTACCGGATGGCTCGAACGATTCCGCGTCTGCCGAAGAATGCCGCGATCCCGCCAGTTTGGACCGATGATCATCTCGCTTGACACTTTTCCCGTTGATATTTCTATAGCCCGGTCCGGCATTCCTATTCAATCCCAGCGGGTTGCGGGCGGGACGTGAGTGAAATGAATTGCGAGTTGGTTGTGGGTTATAATCCTCCTCGCCCTCCTCGTCGTCCGGATCCGCGACCCTGCCTCTCAATCGCCCTACTCGGCGCGGCGCCTCTCGGAGTACCGGACTAGTCTCCACCATCCGATCTTCGAAATCGTCCTCCCCCTTGTACTTCTCGGGCGGTCGTATTGCCCGTCCGCTCCTGCTCGTGTATGGGTCGGCGGGATAAGCAGGCTGAACATCGTTCATGACCAGAGCATCCTCCCCATCCGCATCTTCGTCGCTATTCACTTCGCGATACGCTGATCTATTGTGCTGAGCATTTAGACGAGCTTCTCGTACCGGTCGGGAAGAGGAAGGCGCGGAGTACGGCTCGGTCTTGACGACGGTATGTGAGAGGGAGGAGCGAGAGTTTCGTGTGCCGGTCATGTCACCAGGAGGCACGTTGGTCGGCTGTGGGTCTGGACGCTTGATTTTGATCCGGACAGGAGGAGTCGGGTCTCGAGGTGGATCAGGAGGGATGGTCCGAGGTGTGTGGAAGATCTGGGAAGGGTGAACGGCGGATGGTGGAGGGGGATAGCCTTTGTACGGCGAGATCGGGTTCCAAAGTGCAGATCGGTTCTGTGCTGGGTGTGAACCGTGGCGGTATGGTTGTGGTTGAGGTGAATATCGGTAGTCGACCGGGGTTGCTTCGGGATAAGGGAAGCTTCCTGGCTGAGCGGGATATGAAAGAGTGGAACTTGAGACACCAGTCGTATACGGGTGACTATAGGGACTGGGGTACGACCCTTTCTCCTCGTATGGTACAGCGTAAGGAGCAGGAGGAGCGTAGGAATATTCTTGATGCCTGGGTCGATGTTCAGGTGGAAGATAGCAAGGCGCAGTAGGAGGTCGGGAGCCGGGCGCGGACATGGATCGCCCAATGAGGGGTTTGGGTTGGAGTTTAGGCTGTGTTGAGCCTTGTGAGAATGGGTGCAGAGATGAGGGGGTTTTGAGGATCAGAGAGGAGAGGATGAGGGGATGGCCTAGGGGAGGTGTAAGGAAAGTCGAGGAACGCGTCGTGGGGAATGATGAACATCATTTGCTTCCGTCGCCTTCATTGAATTAGCTAGAAGTAAGATCTGCCAAAAGACTTCTCCTTGGCCGAGTTCAGTGACCTCTGAATCATCATCTTTTTACATCCCAGACCTCTTGAATCTCCAGCATCTTGCATCCTCTCACCTACTCCCACCGAAATACCCATGCCCCGACACCCCGAATCCCCACCTCACCTCGACCCCTTCCCCCCTCTCCCCTCCTTATCCCGTCCCCCCAACCCCACCTACGCATCCATCACAGCCTCCTCCTCCCGCCCACCTCTCCCTTCACCCGGCCCTCCTCAACTGGGCTGGTCCGCCGAAGATGTAGATCGCTCGGAACGGCTTGATGAGCTTAATCCTTATCCCTCTGTGATACCAGCTGGTCCGAGTCCGCCTTGGCGGCGAGGCGAGACTGCAGCTGGTCCGAGCACGCCGACTGCCCAGAGCAGGCGGGCTTCGCGTATGATCACGCCGATGTTTACCCTTGATGAGCTGCTTGGGAACGCTAATCCCTCACCTCCTTCTGGTCCACCAAGGCCGCGGGCCCCCAGCGAACCTGCGACGGTCACCTCGGGCGCGCATCGACACTACGCCAACCCCTTCAGCCTGCCGGGGTATCAAGACGTCTGGCCAAGCGGTGATGCTCGACGAGAACGACAGGGGAGCTGGGATGGGCCATCAGACGCTGCCCGTCGACTCGGCTACGTCCCAGCTCCAACAACCATCTCAGCTCCGGCGACCTCGAATACCACTGCAGCACGAGGCGAGACCGACGGACCGATGGGTACAGTAGCTCGCCGACATCGACCACGTATATTCCGTCCTTCCCACCCGGCGTACGATCCCGAGGAGGTCCTTCCCAGCCCCAACGACTTGTATGCGATGGAGAATGAGGATGGCGAAGGTGAGGATCATCCCTGGTTGGTGAGATCTGGACGGGCTAGGCTTTATCAACATGAGAATACCACTGGGGACGATTTGGATGGGTGGGGCAGGGCAGAGGGATCGGCGACGGGATCGTTGAGTCGGGGCCGGAATAATCGGCGGAGAAGGAGTCTGGTTGAGAGGAGGGAGGCGGAAGAGGACGAGAGGGTGGGACTGCAACCGACCAATGTGGATGTCGCGAGGGGTTCGGAGCCTTTGATCGTTCGAAGTAACGGTGTGAGGCGACAGAGAGAGGAGAGTGAGGTTGAGGTGATCAATGGCCTGGCTACCAAGCTGCGAAAACGTCGGAAGCTAGAGGCCATCCAGAAGGCGACCGTCACGGTACCATCGCATTACCCGGGCTATCTATCATACTCCACTCTGGACCCCTCGACCCCTCTCCCGTGCTCCTTCGTCCCACCCACTCGACCCTCTCGACTCGCCCTTACCACCATATTCGTACCAGGCCGTCCAGGACCGATGCGTCCCAAGATAACGTTCACCACTCACCCCACTCCAAGACAGAACGATACCGACGCCGCTGCTTTACGCACCCACGAACCAATACCAGTAAGCTGTGGGGTACACTATTTCGAAGCGGAAGTCCTCAATCAGGGCGAAGAGGGTTTCATGAGTATCGGGTGGATGAAAGCGGGTTTGGAGCTGGGGAGATTGGTAGGGTGGGATAGGGGGAGTTGGGGCTGGCATGGGGATGATGGGATGAGTTTTGAGGGGGCACCTTTGGGGGAGAGCTTTAGCGAGAAATGGGGCAGTACGTCGGCATCGAGCTTGAGCTCGGTGGATCGCGCTGATCGGGTGCAGCGGGAGATACGGTGGGGTGTGGTATTGATTTCGGGACTGGTCGGGCGTTCTTCACCAAGAATGGAAAGTTTGTCGGTGCGTGCTTCGCTCCTTTCTGCCCGAGTGATCCTGATGGATGTGTTCCAGGTCACCGCTTCAAGAACCTCTCGTCTGGCTTGCATCCCGCGATCGGCCTGCGTACACCACGCGAAGCCATCGCCGTATCCTTCTGTGGCCCATTCCTGTTCGACATCGATGGGTATGTCCGGAAACTTCGCGACGAAGCGTGGAGTGTGGCAACTCGGCCGAGAGAGGTAGCGTTCGCGCCAAGGCTATGCGACCAGACAAGCGCTAGGCGGGTACCCATCGATGTAGACTCGGTCCAGGCGGAGACAGCTAAAGACAAGAAGCCGGATCGGATCCCGAAGACCTCACCGCTTCGAGGACCGGAGGACAAGACTACGGCGGCGTTCGTGCTCGATTACCTCGCTCATAATGGGTACGACAAGGCCTTGCGCCTCACAAAAGAAGAGATGACTCGGCGACAATGGCTCAATCCTCGTCCACCTGTCATCGATACTCAAAGCTTACTCACGCATACCCGGACAGACGATGATGGGACCCGGACCGGAACTCCCTCGCTCTCCGCCAGACTCATCAACCTCCACTCGCAAGTCACGAACGCCCACACCACCGCGATCCCATGGGACCTCATCGACTCGCTCGATCCATGGCGTCAATACCGCCCCGACTCCCTCTCACATCGTCTCGAGATCCAGGACTTCCTCCGTCTCTTGCGACAAGCGGACGACCTCCCGGAACCAGAAGCGGAAGTACTCGACGACGAGGCGATTCACCGCGGCAAGCGACTGCTCGGGCGGTCCAAGGAGGAGTCGTGGAGTGCAGAAGATCGGAAATTGCTAGATCAGGTGTTCGGACTACTGGGGATCCCGGTGAGCGAGTGGGATTCAGGACCTGGATCGGTTGCGGGGGAAGAGAGGAGGAGGGCGGATGCGGATGAGCTGGTGGCGCATATCCGACGTGAGTCGGGATCTGGGACTGGTGAAGGGGAGAATGTGCTGATGATATGTAGGGGAGAAAGGGATGAATCAGCGGTCGTGGCTGGAACAGGGGATGAGGCAAGCTGTGCTCGTTGGGAAGAGGTTGGCGGAGGTGGATGGTAGCGCGGGGCTGGTCGATGTGAGGCGGATCTGGGAGCGGGAGCGGGAGAAGCCTGCGGAGTCTGGCGGGGAAGAAGATGGGGAGTGGATGAGACCTGAGTCTTGATGCAAGTTCAGGTCACACCGAGAAGCATGCACAGCGATCTAACAGCAAATTCCGGTATTCCCGAAATGCATCTTCAATATCGCGTGGTGAGGTGATGAGGAGGGGTCAGTCATGATACGTCGCTTCGTCTGGTGGGAACGTGCAGTAGGGATCAGGATAAAAGAAAAGGCTTCGCATGAACCAGACGTAAAACACTCCTACCAGCTTCTCGGACGTCCATCAAAGGAGGGAATATCCTTTCATTTGTCTGAGATGGTCAAGAGTATTCTATCGATCACGGTGACATGTACGTGTATGCATGCCGAGACTATCGATGGGGATCCCAGTGCGTCGTACCCATAAGTAAGAAACTCTCATACGGCACAGACCGTTCTTCCAGCTCCGGCTGGAAAGTCTGCACCGACGCGTACGCTCGTAGCGCATAGCGGTAGTAACACTCACTGCGACGAGTCAAACTCAGCCCGTTCATGTCTGGAAGGGAAATCAGACTTACTTCGCTGCGGGACTGATCCAGTGCTCGCGCATATCCCTCCAGCTATTCTCGGCTATCCGCTCTACTCTGTCCGCATTCGCTTCATCCAGTAGCTCTTCCATAACACCCGGAAGGTGCTCTTCCAGCGGAAAAGGGACTTCGACGACGTTCTGGTGCGATGAGTTTGGATCCGGATTGAGGAGGTGGTGATAGTGCTGAATATACCGTAAGGGATGGGTGACGATGACCGAGCGGCATTGCTGCAGGTATCTGAGCACTCATCAATCGAGTCCACTCAAAAAGAAGTGGTTGACCTACTTGAGGCGACCGGAGTACGCCCATCCCTCGACATGAGCCAGGAAGGCGAATTGACAGTGCTCGGGAATAGTCTTCAGATCCCCATTATTCTTCTCGCGGCCTTCTGCGTCTTGGTTGATAGCACCCCAATTTAGCTCTTTGACGTCGGACCAGGGCTGATCGTGACTCGCTCGAAGGAGTTGCTATCGAGGTCGAGCATAAGCACGTGAGACAGCGGGTCAGAGCATCGAGCCTCTCACCTGTCGGACCTCGACCATAGGTACACCGCGCCACATCAACTTCCGAGTCTTCTTCTCCCAGCTACTTGAGACGTTTTCCCGATAGCCCAAGCCAGCCTCGTATGCACGTGTGTCCGCTCGGACTTCTGTGTACGCTCCGATTCCGGGTTCGGGCCACGAAAAGAAGCCAAAATCTACGCACAGTGGTCAGTCGATCATCTCCACGAGAAAGAAGGCATCGACACTCACCAGGCATGAGCCACAGCTGTTCCTGCTCAGGAGCACGGTCGAGTGCGAAGTGGGGATACTCGCCTGCTCCTCCGTCGCCTGTTTGGAGGACAAAGCTGATCCGATCAGTGAAGCATCAATGAAGGAGGCTGAAGTGGGCTCACTCCACATCGGGGAGGGGTTCGGGACTGGTAAGAAGGGTTCTGTACACCGCCGCCATAGCCGCGTGCGTGCGGCTGTTGATACTCCCATAGAAGCCCTTCACGAACAGCTATGTCCCTTCAGCGTTTGGCTTCACCGGAAGAAGAGCATACTTTGTTGTCGAGGATCACGAGCCGAGCTTGCCCGTCATCCCGCTCGGCATCGTCCACATCCTCCTTCCTGATGCCGCCCTTTGCTCTATACCACTTCTTCGCGCGGTCCGCCTCGAGGTAGAGCTCCGGAAAACGGGTCATGCATTCCGAAGCGGACAGATGACGATTAATGGTGTCGGAAGGATGATTAATGAAAGTTGATGGATGAGAAAGGTTGGGGAAGGTGAATGATGTGCCCGAGTAAAGCAGGACGGTGGTGAGGAGGACGGAGAGGATGAATGCCGCCGTGATGAGCACTCGAGGTGACGGCGCCGCCATTCTTGGCGTTGGCGTGAGTCAGGACAAGAAGGCGCAGTCAAAGGTATCATGATTCGTTGAATCTCACGCGTCATCAGGGATGATCAGGGGTGACGACAGGTTTTCCGTGCCTGGTTGAGCATAGTTTCCGTTGGGGCAATCCAATCAACCACTTTCCACCTTCACTTTCCACTTCGACTACCGCATGACGGCGACCTCGACACATTTCAGAGTGGATCGATGGCTGATGGGCAGAATCCGCCGTCTGCCTTGGCGACTAGGCGGTATCATCTCCGTATTCGCCGGTGTCACCCTCCTCCTTCACCTCTTCGCCCAGGTCAACTTCCTTCCGCTCGATATCGCGAAGACACGATGGACCGAGCAAAGTGTACGGAAATACACATGGCTGCCCACTGCCGATTATGACATGTGAGTGGGAACTCACCTTCTGTCCAGACCGAAGCATACCTCTGCGATCATGAATCTCCTATGATCCATGCCCTCCTTTCGCCCTTTACGCCCAAAGGCCCCGGCCCCCGCTGACGAGCCGCAGCGTGATGGCCTATTTCGACGAAGGCAATGAAACCATGGCCGATGCGATCCGACAAGTCACCGATCGATTACCCCTCTTCACACGACATCGAGTCATCATCTATACCAAGAACGGGGAGCATTCGGGGGACGCGATGAACGGGCTATTGGCGTTCGCGGATGAGGTGGTTTGGTTGCCGAATGTGGGACGGGAGGGGGATACATATCTCGTAAGCCAGTCCCATCGGTGAGATCTTTCGAGTAGCTCAGACGTCTCCAGACACATATCACGAGACACTACGACAGGGCTTTGACCAATCTTGCCAAATACACTATCTTCATGCAGGTGCGAGAGCTCTCCTGCAAAACTGTCCTACGTCCCATGTCCAATCTCCCCTTAGCTCCTTTGATTGCTCCGTCCCTCTTCCTTCTTCGTTCCAACTTCGTGGTCTCCGTGTTTCCACCTCCTTTCGGCCTTCCATGGTCATCTCGCAATTCCGCACAGACCTGAAACCGCTCGTAGCCCCACCTAGCCTGGGACTGGATCATGCTCCCCCGCCTCAAAACGCTCTCTCCCAAAACTGGCTTCATGTCCCTCGGTCCCTACAACACCCAAACATGCGGAGTCGACGCCCAAGGCAACGAGTTTCCCAGGATGGCAGATATATACAGCGCTTTCACCGAGGAGCTATGTCCTCCTGTTCCTGTCCTTGTGCGTCAGCCCTTCCAATTCGATCAATCGTCGCTGATGGGACCAGTCAACATGGGCTGGACAGTTTGTGGTGAGCAGGAAGCGGATTCTGCAGAATAAGCGGGAAACGTATCAGAAGCTGCTGGACCTGTTCCACGCGCCACCGGATCACTGGATATGGAAGGAGGGTTGGTGGAACAATGAGCCGGCCAATCCGACATTGGGTGAGTCGCCATACTTCGTCTCACCGCCGGCTGGAGTGAAAGGGAAGCGACTGACGAAATGGAGCAGGACACGCGCTAGAGAGGACGTGGCCCGTGATCTTCGGGTGTACGGATGTCGCCCTAGCGGAAGGTTGCGGCGAAGGAAGTGGGATGGGATGTCAGTGCTTGGATTAGGGTGGATAGACAGGGACGGGAGTGTGTATACACGGCTTCTCATATACCGCCTATATGCACGCCAAGTCGATACCACCTTCGTCATTTTCGATCAGTGCCTTGCTTTCGTTCGTTTCGGCATTGCGCTTGGTCATCTACAGTGATATGCACGCGTTGCAAGCCTGTTGATCTTTCCCGCCTCTCGGATTCAGCCCTTAATAAAATCATGAATCCCGTCTGGCTCGTCCGTATGACCAGCATCCGAGCGGGGCGAGAAGCAAGCCAGTACATCCCTCGGCATCGGGCCCCGAGCCCTCCTTTCTCTGAATCACGTATCTATCATAGATATACACGTTCTAGACACGATAGACACGAAGAACTTGTCGTATCCAGCGAATTAGTCTCGCAAGATGTCGAATCTGTTGTAACTTATGGTGCTCCCACTGAGATACAGTGGTGCTCCCACTGAGACTGTTGTAACTTATGGTGCTCCCACTGAGATACAGTGGTGCTCTCCACTGAGGAGCACCACTGTATCTCACTGAGGAGCACCACTGTATCTCAGTGGGAGCACCACTGTTGTGACTTATGATGGATGCATAAAAAAGCACAGCCATCGTTGGCTGGAAATAGGAAAGTAGTGGAACCGGACAGACTGTTCGGCACCGGGCGCGACGCACCCTACCCCACCTTCTCTCGCTACCTTCCAGTCTGAAACAGGTTTCTGCTGACGCGTATCGAAGCGCCTCATCTGCCTGCTTTGGTAGCGCTCCCGATTGAAGTCTCGGAATTTGATAGATGGGCGAGGGAGAGGTGGTGGATGGGTGGACGGATGGCGAGGTGGTTGTTCGGTATCTAAGCCACACGGTGTCAAGTCATTACGATCAAGGAGACGAGGGGATACGTACATTTCTAGCACGCCAGTTCTCGCCAGGATTCAGAGCATTCTTCTTTCATTTGAGAGAGGGTCCATTGGAAGTGGACGCAGAAGAAGAGAAGGTCCCGCTCGACGTCCCGACGTCGACTTCCTTGCCCGCAAAGGCAAAAGTAGTTGCGGATGGACTGGATGACGAGAGCGCCATGAGAGGACTTGCACCTGCTTGAGCAGGTACTGGCTCCGAGGACGATGATGAGGAGTGCAGTGTGAGATGTCCGGAAGAGAGCGCTGATATGACTCCGCTGCTTTCGGTGATGGCGCTGTACTGAGCAATCACTTCCGGTGGCATCGGCTCGCTTGCTGATCCGAGCGAGAGGGTCGATATCCGGAAAGCATCGCGCGCTACCAAGACCTGAAGCAGCGGTTTCACCTGATAGGATCAAGGGACGGCCGACCAACAAACATCGTCATCGGGTGCAGACACCGTCCACTTGATATGACCGAGAGGGTGGTATTCGCCATGCTTGACGGCGAGGTATCGGACGATGGGTTCAGGTGAGGACGGTCCGGGCTCGGGATAGGCGATGTCAAAGGAGCGGAAGATTCGATCAATTCAAATATCGACCCCGGGTAGCCGTCTCGTCGCGGAGAGTCCAGGTGAATCCATAGGGCGACTGTGTCTCGCAGTTTCACCGTTAGACATCAGGTGCAAGGTCTTCAGGAGCTCATAGACTCGATGCCCCATCCTCTCAGATGGCTCAACAACATGTCGAGCCTCCTAGAGACCGCAGAAGATGTCGAATCCTCGAGTGCAACACACTCAAGCACTGTGAGCAGTGAGATGAAGCTATGCTCCCTGTAATCCGGCGCATAAATGAAGTTGTGTACTATGACTGTCAAATCTCGTCAAGTCGAGCGCAGCTCACGATGGGACTTTGTGCCAGCACGCGACAAAAGCACACTTCCAGGAAGTGGACCGTCATGTCTTCGTCTAGAGCGACGTAGCACGGCATTCGGTCGTCTTCAGCCACCGGTTCTCGATCCTGCGGGTCCAGCTCCGTGCTGATGGCGAGTGATTCCGGCTTCTCATCCCAGTCATCATCATCGCTATCCGAGCTATCGCTCGAAGTGAGGTTCGCCATAATCAGCTCTGAACCTAGATACGGAGCTGTGCTCACTGGTCTCGCGGGATGTTCCAGTTCACAAACATTCGAAATATCGTGTGATCTGTGATCATTAAAAAAAGAGGAAGAAAGGATCCCATGTGGCGCGGCCCTGACCTCTTCTGATGAGTCCGGACCTGGTGATCTTGCCTCGAAGCGTCCAAATTTGCTACATACAGCTCATTCAATTCAGCAGCCAGAAGGTATAATCCAACGAGTATCCACCGAGTGATACGAAAGAGTAGGCGAGTCGAGTCAGATGATCAAGAGCGTAAAAATCCGGATGATGGATGACACCAGTGGTAGTGCCCAGGGTCAACAGTAATTCCGAGCGCGAGATCAGAGATCTAGCGTGTTCTGAGCCTGTTGAATGCAAGAATCGTATATTTCGACATCTCCTCGTTCGCCTTCCACGCATAGACTCAACTTGCGTACGCTCGGTAAGTCGTAATTTGGCATCGGCACCCTTGGACGCTTGACAGTGCTCGAGATCAGGTATATGTCAAGCGATTCGAGATCAGGTGCCAGTCGCAGAACAATGAAGGTTTCCGAGAGGAAGTTGCTTGGATATGCGAGGAATGAGACTTGTTGAAGAGACGGCAGATCGAAATCCCAATCTTCAAACGTAGTGAGAAGGCTATCGAGGTGACAGGCCGATTACAAGTCGTCGCTTGCGCTGATAGCGAGAGAGGTCAATGTCCCTTGCTCAACCCGACGAATTGGAGTATCGATTGGATCTCCTCCCAGGGCAGCGTCAAAGTCTCAACAGGGGGGCCGTGGATTGTTAGAGGGTGACCGCCGATGTCGCTCATGCTCGACGTAGATGCTGAGGTCTTCAGTTTTGAAGACAAAGCTGCCTCTACGACTGACCGTCCGACAAATCGTCCCGAAACTGACTGACCGAGGTTGAAGAGCGATGTAGGGAAAAAGGTCAGGAAAATAGGGGCCCGAGCTGAGGGGATCGGGACGAGTGAGTGTGGCGGCGGAGATCTTCCCTCACGACAGGTTCCATGCGATTCCACGAGAATGCTGCGTCACGATAGAACGTCTTGCCCATGAAATGACACAGATATATGTCATCGCACATCAGGTATCGAATATGCAGGATATAGTCGAGATTCCAAGAATTACCCTCGAATCCTAGCAAGTGTGGCGCTGAATGGATCCTTGCAATGCAGATGCGTCACCTCACCCCTTTCGGCCAATCAGACACAAGCATGCCTAACGGGCTATATCACTCACCTAGGCGAATGTACCGCGATGGCCGACTGGCCCAACCTTTTCTGACATTGCGGACATCTGTCCCTCGATCAGCTTCGTCTTGATTGGGCCAAGAGGCAATCTTACATCCTCTGATCCGTCACCCTGACCCGCTTGACCTGTAAGCCCAGCGAGACCCTTTCCACATCCTCCTTTCTCGCTCCCACAAGTTGCTTCACAACTCTATGCTCGTTCCTCTTCGCGAAACCATCCCGTAGTGTTCGGATGAGAAAGAACCGCACGTCGTCCATCGTAACGAGCGGCGGAAGGAGAGCAAGGACCTCGTTCGCATCAAGCTGGACACCGTGCTTCGCGATGAAGGAAAGGGCGGGGATGAGCAGGATCGGATCTTGTGACGAAGGTGACGGACGAAGGTAGATGCGGAGGAGGAGGAGGAAGATGCCGTGAGGATCCGGGGATTTGGCATAGACTTTCGAGCAGTAGCTGCCCCCATCGTCAGTTGAGATAGCAGAGAAATGACGAAACGAACGCTTCTGCTCCAAGGTAGTCATTCAATCGATGGACGTATATCCTGAGCGCTTCCTCGTGGTTCCCCATGCGTCCGAGCAGCATCGCACGTGCCTCGGGCATCTCTGCATGTCTCAATGAGTGAAAGCAAATGAAGGTCAACAGTATGTCTCACCGTCGCCGGGTAGCTTGCTGATGAGCCGGTGCGGACGATAGTGCGTCGAGGTCGACAAGAAGTTAAGAAGCTCGGAGTACTCCTCCGTGCTTCCATCTGTCCCTGATTGTCAGTAACAGGTTGAACCCAAGGCTTTTCACTTACCGTCTTTTCGATCCGGCGATGCTACCCGAGCCTTGCTGAGATACAGTTCCGCAAGTTTGTCGTGGAACTCTGCCCTTTTCTCCTCCCATACGTTAATCACATGCTCCAGGTATCCAGTACTGGCGTCGGGACTGGTCGTCTCAATGAATTTCATCACTTCCAGTCGAGGGAGAGATTCGACTTCCGGCTCATCAGCCGTAAAGACCTACGCGCTCTTCAGCGAACTCAAGCGGAAGCGGGGACAGTCGGACCTGAAGAGCCATCATTTGATCCTCGTCGAAAATCCACCTGGAAGTTTCGAGGATGAGAGGTAGCTCTGCTGGACCGAGCTTTTGCAGATATCGAACCGTCGGCGGATACCGATCCAGACGGTCCTGCTCATCCTTGGCGAGTCTGCGTCAAACATCAGCCAAAGTGAGGCTCAAGAACCTGATTGAGCCTACTCGTGGAGCATTTTCAGAGCCTTCGCGTGCATCTTCTTCCCCTGATACAGATCTATCAAGTCTCCGAATTTCTGCTGGAACCGTCAGCTTCCTCACTTATGAGGGAAGAACATTCCACCTTCTGCGCCTTGAGCAGTTCCTCAACCTCCTCGACATCACACCAATTCTCAATCCGACATAGACTGCCGACGAGCACCGGTCGAGCGACGAGGTACACCTTGAGCAATGCGGTGTAAATCACCTGAGCCATTCGTAACAGTTGTTCCGGCTCGAGCTGGGCAAACGGGACCGATGGGAGGGCATGCAGCTCCGTGGCTGGAAGAGAGGAGAGTGGCGGAAGAGACGATTCTGCCGGAAGCGGTGTAGGGAGAGCCGCGATCGCCCCCGTGAGCTTTTGTCGGCGGTCGGAGAGGAAGTACATGAGTGCTTCGAGGGCGGCTCGAGGCGCGACAGCTAGACTATTCAGCACCAATTCCAGTATGTGTACACCGACTCACACTCTTCTCCGCTCATAATCGGGGCGGAGTTCTCAGTCGACGAAATCGAAGCCGCATCATCATCCTTCACCGTTCTGAGGGTATCGAGACTAGGCTTCCTGGCCGCGCTTAGATGGGCCATGCTTTTCAGGCTCTTGGATCCACCCTCACTACCCTCAGTCACCATCGGTACCTCAGGCTCTAGACGCGCATCCTCGACCCCGCCAAAGAGCCTCATCCACTGGTCTCGCAAGACGTGAAGCTTGCCGGATATCGTTTCTGCCGGATATAGTGAGATGATGAGCGCAGGATTGATGTTGAACATGAGGAAGGTGTCCATGGCGGGCTGATAATGCCCTCTGGCACAGTGCTGGACTGCAGAGAGGGTGCGAAGATGGGTGAGACGCCGTGCCTGCGAAACCTCGTCAGTTACAAATTGAACACGTCTCGAAATGACATACTGGTGACAGTCCATCCTCGCCAACAGCCTCGACAAGGCCAATCGCATCCGCCAGCCTTCCCTCGCGTATGAGCTCATCTATCTGTTCGCCAACATGCCCTGCTCGTAAAGCCCAAATCGAGCTTCCTTCCGACTGTGACAATGCCTTGTCCGTTGGGGTCGAGACCATTAGGACTTTGGTGGCCGTCAACATCGCTTCCGCCGGCGTTGCAGGAGATGTGCCTGAGACATGCGTGAGCTCTCCGACCGTCAGGCCACCGACAGCCGGAGCCGGAAAGGAAAGGGACTGTCGCAGAGCAAGAGTCGGAGCGACGTGTACTTGAAGGGCTTGTGCGTGACTTGCGGAGGTGGAACTCGATGAGGCGGAAGCTGTTGTAACGATGGGGACGAGGGAGTAGATGTATGGGTTCGAAAACGCTAAATCGCGATATCAGCCTCGCAGAGGTATATCAAAAGGTAGCGTACATATTGCCTCTGGAGGTCCTGGCCATTGCAGGGACTCTGGTCTGGAGTAGTTCCCTTCAGTGGACAGAAACACGCCCACGTCTTCTGAGCATCAGCAGCGACCTCGAGCATAATCTCCATATCAGACCGCAGGCTCACTCTCTCTCGCCAACAGTACCTCTCCGCCAACCAAGCTCGTCCCCACAGGTAATGCCGCCTTCCCACCCAAACCGACGTACCCTCCCAGCCCGGTCAACGCGCTCATCCCGCCCATTCCCATCGACAGCCCTCCGCTCCCGCTCGACGAAGCCTCGGTCGTATTCGCAGCGGAGGTGGCACCGGCTGCAGCGGATGCGACCAAGGAGGCCGGGACGGACGAGTGTGACACAGGGGTTGGGCCGGTAGTGACATCGGAGATCGAGAGCCGTTGTGAGGATGTGGGGTGAATGTGGAGAAGGACTGACGATTGAGGTGAGTAGAGAAGGTGGATCGTTTCAGGTAGGGGAAGTGTAGTGGAAGAAGAAGGGACGGAAGGGAAGATGGCATGTCGAGGTGAGTGTGGAAGGGACATGTCCTGCATCAACATCAGTCTCCACCAACGAACACGAGCTCGAAACACTCACCCAGCCCTCCTTCAATCCACCTCGACCCGCACCATATACCACCACCTTCTTCCGACACGCTACAACAAGCAGATCCCGACGGATCTTCTTCCCTTCTCCGGAATTCAGGTCGGCCTGGCTCTTCTTCTTGCTGATGGTCGCAGTGTAAGAAGTGATCGCGAAGGTGTGGGCGTTCCGTGCTTGACTGAGGACGTTTGCGCTGGATTTCGGAAGGTCAGGAAGCGAGTACAGCGTGATCATCGAGTCTGCGCACTACATGTCAGCGTTCTCGAGGCTGTCGAGCTCAAGAGCTGCCGAGGGTGAGAGCAACTGACCAGAAAGTACAGCAAGCTGATTTGACTCCCCCAGAACCCCAATCTGGTCAATCGCCTTCTTCGCCCAAGAGTACGTCTTGACCAGCTTGACTGTCGGGAAACCATCGCCACCTCCCGGTGCATCGAAGGAGTAGACTTGTAATGCCCCATTCACACAGCCAACATACAGCCTATCGCCTGAAGAGCGGTCAGCCGAGGTAGATGATGAAAGTGGACGCTGATACGAACCGTGTTGGTGAAGAGCTGTCACTCGGGGCCTGAGGGAGGTGAGAAGGGGATGGAGGGTGAAGCTAGCCATTGCAGCAGTGTGAAGACACGCTCTTCTCACCAGACGTCAAGAGAAGGAGAGCAAGGCGTGGAAGTGCAGACCACCAACCAGACTATCAAGATCAAGCATGCTTATCACGTGACAAGCTTCAGGAGCCCGACACTTTCCCACGATAGCTACAATTCCGTTGCCCAATTACCCGACCCTTTCGGTGATTCCTGCTGCTCATCACGGCTCCTTTCTCTCCATAGCAAACTCGCTTCGTGCGAGAGGACCGGATGCAAACGGTATTGTGTTTCTCAAATTGACGGTATCTCCGGCAGAATCCCACCTATCTCGCAAGACTCCTCGGCGGATCACCTTCCCGACCATGATCTCCGACACGACCCTCACCAACCTCTCCAACGGTCTCGGCGTCGCAGCGATGGCCTGTATCGTGCTGTACCACTTTATTGCCGTCAACGGGAAGCGGATGGAGGAGTAGATTGGAACGAAGGAATGGGACAAAGGATTCGCAGCTGATAGGTGAGTAGCGGAGTAGAGAGTAGCGCTCATCTCCTTCAGGATGGGACTTCGGGACTGCGGAATCCGGTCAACCTTAGGACCAATGAGACGTGAGGAGGGCCTCCACTCGGGATTCGGCGGTGGTGATGAGGGAGTGTGATGATGGGACGGATGGGTCGATGGGAAGAGGGGGAGGTGATAGCATGCATCAGAACAATACCCTGTCCTGCTAGTCCTTCTTCATGCTCAACATTCCCCTTTCGCATCCTCTGGCAGGACCATATCAGCCCGAGCAGGCTGTGTAGTCGTCACGACGCAAGAACTTCCTCCACTTCTCTCGTCCACCGCAACATGTCGTTGATTCCTTCACTTCATGTTCCGCTTTCTCGGACCTGTAAAGTCGATTTCCCAACATCTCACTCCCTACCTCTCCCGACCTTTCCTCTGTCCGCGACATCCCCTACCAGCTTTTCGAGCGATGTCCTCATCCTCCACCATCACCTCCCCCACCGACCTCCTCACCCTCTCCGATCTCTATGCCTCTTCCTCCCTCCCAGCACCTGAAGACAAGCCGTCCTTCCCCCTTGACGCCGAGTTGAACAAACGAGTTTCCATCTGGCGAGGTCGGTCTCTCACTCCTGCACATCCCTTACTGTCGCTGAGAGAGGTAGGCGATATCACCAAGCTCAAAGTCAGTCCTCTCCCCCGCTCCTTCCTCCTTCCCTTCTCTCCGACAGAGCATTTCGTCGAGGCCTAGGAGCTGAGTGCGAGCTAGGCCGACATGATAGTCAACGCAGCCAATGAATCCCTCCTCGGCGGCGGTGGAGTCGATGGTGCTATCCACCATGCGGCCGGTCCCGATTTACTTGAGGAATGTAGGACGCTTGGCGGGACGGATACGGGGGAGACGAAGGTCACTGGGGGATACGACGTGGGTCTATCTCTGCGTCTACCTCTCTCTCTCTCACTCTCACTCTCACTCTCACTCTCACTCCCTGTTTTCCCCAGGGGCTCTTGTCTCGTCGAGCGAGCTGGACTGATGGGGATGGTCAGTTGTCAGCGAAGAGGATAGCCCACACCGTAGGGCCCGTCTATTCGCAACGTAATGCGGAACGAGCAGAGGGACAGCTAGAGAGCTGTTATCGATCGAGTTTGAAGGCTTGTAAGGAGTTTGGAGGGGGAAGTATTGGGTTTTCGAGTATAAGCACCGGTGTCTGTGGGTTCTCCCTCCTCTCTCTCTCTCTCTCTCTCTCGCTGTGCTGTGGTGCTGGTGGTGGCCTCGAGCTGATGGGTCGGTAGATGGGTACCCGATCGTGGATGCTACCCATGTGGCTGTGCGGACGACGCGGCGGTTCCTCGAGTCTGACAAGTCGGTGAGTCAATCATGAACCACTGGAGACCATCATTTGGGAGGGGCAGCCAGTAGACTGATGGTGTCATGCGCACAGGTATCGAGGGTGATATTTGTAGTCTTCTCGAAGAAAGATGAGGAGGTGTATCACGCTGTCGTGCCGGAGTACTTCCCAGGCCCGTCGCCTAATGGGAAAGCATGATATCTCTGAGCGATGTGAACGTAAATTCAAAAAGCTCTTCCTTGCTGTCTGGCAGGGAGCCTCACGGGGACAGCGCACCAGAGTGTATCATTAATGTTCGTTGTATGGAAATACGAAAAGATATGTAGACTAATATCTATTCAAAGCCATTCGCCCGCCATGCCATGATAGCAAAACTCGTTATCCCTCGTGAGATGCTGAAATTACCCGCCCCCCCCCCCCCCAGCTGATCGCCAATCAAGCCGTACCTCCCCTCGGCATCAGCAGGCGCCCCACCACCCATCTCCCTAAAACTTTCACGATCCCGCTCCCCGGCGTGATCTCACCCAGACTCGCCAGGAGCGGTGATAATCCCGCATGATGCCTGTATCGGGGATATCGATCTTCGATAGCCCTCCGTACGGCTGAGAAGAGTAGAGCGTCGTCAACTGCCCAGATGCGCGAGAGGTAGGCGAGGCGTTGAGCCAGGATCTGGACGACGTCAGCTTGGTCCACTTGCCCTAGCCGACGTTTGCACGCATCGAGTACATCTGGAGGATAGCTCACCGCTTGCTTGCCTGGTAGAATGTGGTCAGCTCTGTTTCTGCTTAGAGGCTTTAATACCCACCTAGTCGTGTCAAGTCCGCATCCTGATCCTGATTTGTGGGCGTGGTACTGCGATCACAGCAAGGCATTAGCTTTTCCGGTCTTCATAGCGCTTTGGCGAGGTAGCTTACCTCTGCAGGACGTAGGTGAGTAGCTTCTTCCGCCCGGTATCGCTGTCATTGCTGTCATCGCTCCCTCGACGAAGGTGATATCCCGGTGTTCCTATACGCGGTGACATCGGACCTGCGAAGACTTCTCGTCAGCTACTGCTGGGTGCAGCCTGGTCAATGAGCAGGTGTCTTGAATCCCGCTCGATGCCCCGACGCAAGATAAGCACGAGCGACTCACCCACTACCACCTCGCACACGTCAATTCCCACTCCGCCAAGCTCCCCGCGCAACAGCTTCGCCGCTTCGCTTCTTGCCGCGCCCATCATCCTCATTGCCCCTGGCAACAAGCTATCCTCGAACTCATCCACCTCGACACCCTTCCCGCCATTGACGAAAACCACACGGCCTCGTCCCGGACCGGCGGAGAGGAGGTCGCTCAGCTCTCGAATGACCGATAGCGGGTCGAGCACATTTGTCCGGTACAGCGAGATGAGTGTTTGCTCATCGGTCATGGCTAGTGCTGAGTAATGGAGAGTTCGTGGGAGGGAGATGGAGAGAAGTTGAGGTGAGGTCGGTGGAGATGCAGGGGATCGATCAGGAGGTGTAAGTGGACCAGTGATGATCTCCAGCTTGCCGTTATGATTCGGGGAACTGAGTTTGATGGTGGAAGTTCTACGCGGACCTCGGGCAGTACAGACGATCGCCACCAGCTCTAATCCATTCTCTTTGCAGTATGCCCTGACCGTTTCGCCAGCATGAGCGAACCGCCCTTTCCCTTTCGGGTCGGATTTGGGCGACGTCCAGGTATCGTCCGCGCTGGATTCGGGATCGGTGATGACGGGTACGACGCCGCCGGGATGTGATGGGTAGCGGGCCCGAAGACGTTCTTGCATTCCCGACCATGTGAGCAGGAGGGATGAGAGTGCGGCGGAGGTAGGAGGCGAATGAGGTGAAGGGAGGGGGACGAAGGGGAAGACGGTGTAGCCTGATTTGGCGAGGTGGAGGCTGAGGGATTGGCCGGTAGCTACGGGGAGTCAGTGTCCTCCTCATGCAATTCGAAAATGTAAGACAGTTCGTGAAGTCTGAGCGAGACGCTCACGCTCGCTAGCTCCTACGACGACCACCGCCAGCCCCCTTCCCTCCTGGACCCGCACATTCGCTCGGTCTACCGTCCGTTGCGGGTTATAGGGGACGACTTCGCCAAGTCCGACGATGCCAAGCGTACTACGGAACCAGTCATGCACCCACGAGGCCGTTCCCTCGAGGGAGAGGGAAATGAGAGCGGTGATATCCTGTGTCAAGGAGAGGAGAGCTAGGGTTGACGCGGAAGAGGATGAGGACGGAAGCGAAGAGAGGTGAGTAGGCGATTGGGAGACATTCGCGATGGGCATGATGGCTAGTGCTGTGTTGGTCTTCCTTGTCGCTTATCTCTGATAATAACGCTGAGAGAGTTGATTTATCCCTAAAGGCCGACAGGACGGGAAGACGTACCAGATTCATCCGCTACCCCGTTCGGATGCACCTTTCACCCTTCCATGGTTCACCGGGACTTTTCATGCGGGAAAGGTGAGGAAAAGGTGACTAAGAAGCTCAGAAGATATTGAGTCGTCTCCAGACACTTGCCAGGTGAGGAGTTTGTGACTGGGAGGAGGTTGTGAAGGGGGAGATAGCACCCTCGGCTTATCGCACGCATAAGAATCCGCGGAGGTATCGGGCTTGTCGCGTGGTCAAGTTTCTCACGGGGACACCGGGAGCCGGGATAAACGGAGACACAGGTGGAAGTTCTGATCACATAAAGAACTGTCATATCAGTCTTCTTACGCTTGCCTTCGGATCCCCCTTGGAACCTCCTGATATCTCGGTCCTCCGCCGAGATGGGAGCGTCAGCATTTCGTACTGATGTCTTGTAGCCATATCTGCGGGGGCAGCTGTCGGATGGGACCAGTCACAGCGAAGTTCATCGCTCAGGCTGAGGTGGACGCTTGACATCGGTTCGAGCAGAACGTTATCCCTTCAATTTTGCGCAAAGCTGTCCCACCTCTCGGCTGCCCAGGTGCATCGACGAGCTTGATTTACTCCCGTTTCAGGACCCAGAGGACCCAGAATCGTTGATGCGGCGGGAGGAGCATCACTGCAGCCCGCGTGGACGATCATATGGGTGGACAAGGCAGTGCAAGCGTGACACGGTCTTACGCACGGGGAGGAAGCGGACTTTGCCTTGAGAAAGATCCACGGCTTGATACTTACACCTCGCTATACGCGTACAACCTACAAACAGCCATATCAAGTCGCCTTGCCTTGCCCGCGCGTTCCTCCCCCAGGCATCAAAACACTCACATCCCTCACGTACTGCTCGTACTCATCACCGAACCGCTTCTCGCCCTCTTCCTCGAGCATCGGCACGCCTTCCCAGTACCTCAGGAGGAAGTAGGTGGAAATAAGAGCCAGGCGAGGTACCTTGCTGCGGCTGGAGCTGACGAAGGAAGAGAAGTGGCGGGCCGAGCTGTAAGATCACTTCGCCCAGGAAGCTGTGCGTGGAAGTGGGGATCAGCTGTCGGACGAGAGTGACGATAGATACAAGTCGACCGCTGGGAGTAGTGGAAATGGACGTACTTTGGATGTCGGGACCAGCTCCAAAGACCAGACGAGATAATGTGACTCATCATGTTTCTTTTCATCTTTGGCTTTCTGCCAATTCGCCTTCTCTACCAAGCACCGCATCAATCCGTTCACTTCGTGACATGAAGACCGAGAGCTGATTCAACACTCACGAGTATCTGCAACTGCCTCCAATGCGAAGCCGATTGTCCAAATTCCGGTACCGAGTATGCCCTTCCAGCCCAAAGCCTGTTGAGAGATACCCGAAGAAGGGAGCGAATTGATGAGCCATGCTGGGAGGTCGACGATGGAGATCCATGCAGCTTGAGCAAACCTGCCCCCCTGAGCGTGATCAGCTATGGATCTCATGGAAGGTGGTGTCATCCAATACACCATGCGAAGGAGAATTTCCAGAGATCGTGTTTCATCGTGTCGATCCGCCTGTCCTTGCCTTGCTTTCCTATCCTCTACAAAGACGTATGCCCCCAGTCCACCATCCAGTCCCATCATCTGTGTAACGACTCACCCTGAATGTGAACAAGCACAGCCGACCGGCCCAGATGAGGTACATGGCAGTCACCAACACCTGTCTCGGGTGTAATCCTTGCCAGTGCCCAGCATGGAGATACGTGTATACCTACCGCTCTCCCGATCAGCTTGGGACAAGAGTCCCGCTGCATCAGGAGAAGCAGACACACAGTAGAGAGGAGAGCCCCGACAAACGTTCCCCATGTTATTCGAGAAGTGGTAGGTCTTCTCGGTCCGCATGGGGATCGCGAAGAGAGCGAAGGCAGTCTGGACGGAGAAGCTGATCAGGTCAGCGGGGTGAATACAGAAGAGACGGGACCTAGGTGAAGCCGTGAGTCCGACGAGACGCGATACCATGTCAGGGTGTAGACCGAGGAATAACATTTTGTCCATTCTTCCCCGGCACCTAGCACTCGGGCTATCGGGCTCCGTTTTAGTTACGTCATGCCGCGTTTCAGATTGACATTTCACGCACCTTCACTCCATCAACAGTCATCTCCGACACAGACGCTGACAATAGTATGCCTACGCATCTACCTTCGGATCCCCTTTCAGCACTTGGTCCATCCATCTTCCTCCAGGTCCTGTCAGATGCCCCTTTCTACACCATCCAGACCGCCGAGCTCGTCTCCCACCAATGGCGATCCCTCATCCAATTCCACGAGAAGAGTCTCTGGTCATCCGCATGTCATCGCATTGGTGTCCAGGAATACTGGATGATAACGATGGAAGCACAAGAGCCAGGAGGGTCTTGTGGGGATGAAGGGAAGGAGGGAGAAAGTCGAGTGTTCGAGATATGCTGAACGGACTCAATTTCTCTGTTCCTCCGTGTACCACCTGAAAATTGGCGGCTGACCTGCAGGGATACTTGTAGACGGCCGTGAGACCTAAATGCGTTACGGGTAAAGAAATCCACACTATCCGCCACGTGATGTCTGGTGCCTGGCCTGTTTCGAGATGATGAATTGCAGCGGCAAGCATGAGAGGGCAAAGGAAGTCCATACATTGCATCATCCTTGACTCGATTGGGTAACTTCCCGCTGTGCCTCCTGCTCGATTGCTGTTGCTCACTCTGGCTAGAGAACCCTTGATCACCTCACATTTCTCCATTCACCCACCCTCCTAACCCTCAGTACACATCGACGCCTTCCATCATGCTTCGAAACGATCACGAGCGGCAAATGATGAGCTGGAGCCGGTGATATGGGTCAACACGCTGAGCCGGCTTGGAGGAGGTATGGGGATTTCCGGGGCGGGATCGTATCACGTGGAGAGGGAAGGATTGCGATTCCTGGTGCCAGTCGCTCATGAGAATGAGCTCCGCGTCTGTAAATATCTCCCACCAATGCACCTTCTCGGCTCCCATATCATGGTCGGAGACCTGGGATACGGCATGCGACCAATGAGATATACTTTGACATCGAGGAATCCCTGAAGCGATCGTCGACCGGTAAGTGAAGCGTATCTTACTGAGG
>JAABUL010001571.1_pt1 | contig 42432 bp, 46 predicted proteins | sample 5559151 | NCBI WGS metagenome assembly JAABUL01 (sample SAMN10711876, study PRJNA513368) | rock metagenome | isolation source: Antarctica rocks | place: Antarctica: Victoria Land, Pudding Butte sud | reverse complement strand
GTCCTGGCATGTTTCACCCCTTTAAATAGATGATTCCACAATGCTATAATAATCTTCGATCTGGACATTTCCATATGGAAAATTAGGAATTTATAGATTCAGTCCATATCATAAGTTCCTAATCTATGGCCAACAATGATATTTCTGAGCCTTGACACCACTATCTGATTACCAAGCATTGTGAACGCGCGTTCCTCATTACCAATGACGATAGATTCTGGAGCCTCCGCAAATAAATTAGCAACTCGCTTCATATCCACTTTCGTCGCTCTCTGTGTTCCGTTCCTTGAACATCCACGGTGACATCGTATATGAATGTAGTTTAACCTGAGATCCACGAGCGTCTGCGCCTGAAGTTCTCATCAGTAGAGATAGCAGTTATTGAAATGGAGTTCTTACTCGCAGAAATCTTTCAATCACTACAGGGATCCCAAGTGTTTGTAGAGAGGTACATGTGTTTACAATAGAAAGGAGATCTTCGAGATGATAAGGATTCACCGTGGTAGGCTCGGTCCATGCTTGCCTGGATTCTAAGACCAGATGTTTGAGCGTTCTCGAGAAGGGAAGAATCCAGTTCAATGGGTAAAAATGATATCCTTGCGTGAGGAAGTGCAGTTCCTCTAATTCGGCCATCTCCTGGAGATACTGTAAGACGTCCGAAATGCATTTTGAGTCCGAGCACAGAAACAGTCTTAGCTTCTTCAGACGGGCCAAATTAGGACGCTGAACCACGAAGTCAGCCAGTGCGATGTCGACATTCGGACACTGTTGCAGGCTCAGAGTCATGACGGAGCTCATGTTTCGAAACGGCCATTCTTGGAAGTACACATTATGAAGCTCTATGTACTTTAACTGGTCGAAACTAGATTTGTTGTCGCTGGCATGACTTAGCGTTTGAAGCAATGATGGCGAGAGTGTGGATGTGGCGGAAGAGTCTAGGCTTATGCAAAGTCTTTGCAGGTGAAGACCTACCTGCAGCAACTGCTGCCTAAAGTAGTCAGCGTTCTTCAGCCGCCGGCATGTTAATTCGAGCATATTGTCGAACGGTCTCGAATGATCAAAAAGGGACGCGTCTGTATCAAGTATGCCTAAATGTCGCGGGAGATGTCTGAGAACGTCCGGCTCAGGTGAGTATCCAACATCCCAAGCAAAAGATATCGAGCCTGCCGAAGGGAGATGGAGCAAAAGGATATGAAGGCTAACCAGCATATCTGGACCCTTGAGCAGCCAGGCCGCTTGTTCCCGACAGGCGATCGCGATCGATCTCAAGTATCTGCATTTATGCCAGTTGTTGGCAGCGTATGATTTGATCTTCTGTGAGGGCGACCTGGTAGCTGACTCTAGTCGAATATTTATTACCAACTTCCTGTAGAGAAATGGAGTAGCTAGAATGGAATTCCTTTTACAGGTTTTTGACAAAGCGCTAAGAGCGATTTCGGGCAAATATTGCAAGATCTCTCCTTGTAGCTCAATTGGTAAAGATCGCATAAATTTGGATTGATCTTGGGAAACGGTCTTTCTCAACATGTCATAAAAGAGAGGTTTACCAGAATAGACGCTTACTTTTACATAATGTTCGTAGGTAAATGGGTCAGAATTGAAGGTAGGTAAGTGATCGTACCTTTCAGTCCAAGTAATCTGATCACCACGTCTTACATCTTAAGATTGCTCCGGCGATATAAGAACACAGTGGTTGCCAGCAGATTAAGGATGATCAAAGCATGATATTTCAGGGGTCGGAGACGCTACGATGGCTACTTGTCCTGGGGCTGATGCGCGCAGGTTATTCGGATAATACGTTCAATCCGTGCCTTTTTCAGTCAGAAAACCTAAGCCCTGGGGAGCCTCATAATCTTACTGTTCCATGTAAAAACCCTCAGGCTGCTGAATTCCAGCTTTCTCAGGGAGACCCCGTATATGTCCCGATTCCCGTATCCAATTGTACGAACATCTCCGATCGATCTGAGCTATGTCTGATTATCAATAGCTCTACACCTGAAGGTCCATTGAACTTGACCGTATTTTGCCAACAGCTTGGTCCTTTATGTTATTCATTCACGGTCGAACCGCCTGGATCGAATCCCCGTTATATATCAAATCCGTACTCCATCTCGGCATTCTGTGGTTCGAATGATGGTACACCAGCTGGGAACGGTTCCTCCTCTCTCAATCCGGCCTTACAGGTAAGCCCACAAGGAAACTCAGCGACGACTGGAACTCAATCAACTCCTACTGGTACAGTGTCGAATAGCCAGGGATTGAGCTCGTCTGGGGCAGGAGCAGCACCTCAAGGACAGCAATTCCAGACATCAACGGGAGCAGATACAAGTGCGCAGGTATCTGGAACATCAACACCTCAAACAAGCGTTCAGGGACCGCCAACACAAAGCATTGGATCGGGAGGTCAGATGCAGTCACAACAACAAGTTCCAGCCGGTACGCAAACAGCAAACCCACCGGCTTCAATTGCAAATTCCCCTCCACGATCGCCACAAGGGGCTGGAACGGGGGCACCGGGCCAAACCCCAGCAGGATCAAATCAGACGAAAGCACGAAGCTCGTGCACTTGTGGGGGATAGGTCTCTTCGAAAAGTGTTGAAGTGATTGACGACAGATTTCTAACATCTGTGGAGGTGTGTGCGGGCTAAAGTACACTGCGCCAAGCATTCAGGGCTGAGAAGATGCTTCATGTAAGAGTTCCATGGCCGCTGATTGTAGCAACTACATAGTTCTAGATCAAGGCGTTAAAGATCTAAAGATTAAATAGCCAATAAATAATATCTGTTAGAAGACATTCATCGACTTCGTATATCTCGAATGTTTATATTTAATATTTAGATTGTGGAACTTATCTTATCTATTCTCTAATTTATTTAACTAATTGACTGCATATGAACAACAAAAAAAGTAAAATATACTACTGAGGCAAAAACCGGACATGGTCTGTTTATAAATGTACATTTCCTTACCTCTCCGACGATCGTCTACGATATTGTGTGCCCGCTAAATGCCCTTTAATACGGTAGTACGATTACCTGAAAGTGGGAGCGCTCTTTAGGGCTGAGATTCCAATTAACGCAAGAAGATAAAATGGAAAGATCGCACGCTTGAGCTGGTCAAAGTTGTACGAGACACGTTGATCGCTTCAATTCTTGAAGCTTAAAACAACATTCAGTAGTGTTGAAGCATACATAATCGTTCAAGAGCTATGAAGGTGCGTGCGCATTTCGCATGGTTTAACAATTAGATCCAGTGAAGCTTGCCTTAAAAAACCTCTTCAGTTCGTCAAACGCGACTATCTCCGCCCTCAACTAATCGTGGGTAGCTGTGCTTGCCGGATGGCGATACCTGCTGATCTTGGTTTTTTAAGGCAAAATCCTCTGCCTCGCTTTTCAGAGTTACAACATGGGTTGGCATGGTGACTTTAAAGTCAACAAAGCAGCTTGTCAGCCGCCAGCTCGAAAGGGGCTCGGTGAGGCACGTCTGAGAATTGAGGCAGTCTCCAGGCTGAAGTGTTATATATACATCTTATCTTGTGCTGCAAGTTTAATCCCACACAACGATGAAGTGCAGTGAATACTTTGGTCGCAGAATAATTTCGAAAAAGACTATCAAACTTTCGACATTCTTGATAGTTCACTCTTCTTCTTTCCTGGCTTTCCTGGCTTTCCTTCGATCTTCGGTCTTCCTCAATCGGTGTTGACATCGATAACGATTACATAGTATAGATTGAGCCATTGTCTATCGTTTGTTATCACTCGTGTGCTTACTTGAGACGGGAGCATCACATGGGAATAGATATGAAGAGCAAAGTAGCGCCTGCGTGCCAACCTACTTCTGCACTAAAATGTAGCTATATCTAGGGGTTGTGCTTCTTCGACAAGGTCGCTTCTTAAGTGTTACCCTCATTTCTCATTCATAAACAAGCAACCTCTGTTTGACCTCTTTCTTCTATTGGCAGATGCCGCGGCATAGGTCGGACGTTGAAACAACAACCCAGATACTGCCTGCTGAACGATGGGATTCGGAATCATCTATGGGTGGACCAATGAATGTGAATTGATCAAGGAGCAGTGTTGTAAATATACAGGCCACCTGCCCAAGCCCTACAGCCCGTTGGCAAGGCTGATACACAGCCAGAAATACCCTTGATTTCAAAGTCGTGGTCGTAAGTGCGATGAGCGAACGATCGAAGCGATGTAGGTTACTTCAAGCACTGCGAATCCAGGTTTCTTGTAGTGGTAGGTTCATTAAGTGGTACTGGGCAATGTTGGTCAACTGACAGCCATCTTTCCGCATGAACTTTGGCTCCACGCTGACAGGCCACCTTGCAAGCCCGCTGCCCGCATAAGGATGACTTGATTTCAAGCCGGAAGATGTGCTAACATGGCGTGAGACAGTCAAATTTGGTTCGAGCTACATGGCGTTGTTGCCTAAAGGATCCCGCTTCGTTAACCCAATTCCTACTTGGTTCTAGATGCGAGCGATAACATTTGGAAGACGATCAAGACTCACTACCAGTTTGATGTCGTTAAAACATCGTTCGAATTCGGTAACGATCGTGCAAACGGGATGGAACTTGACAGGTGGGTAATATACGAGGCAGATTGGGCGAGCTACTCAGAACAGACCCGCTATTGCCTCTCTCACCTAATTTTATATCTACTTCACCGGTCGGCCAAGTCGAAAGAATAGAGGCTATCGGCCTCGCGATTAACCAAAGGTCAGCCGGAAGGGAGGGGGCTCTCATAGATTCGGTTAAGAGGTGTCGTTGATGCCCAAGATTCTTAAGCAGGTCGCGTCAGCATCTCAACGTCAATATTAAGCGTATCAAACTTCAGAATGTGGAGTAACGTTTAAAACCCAATTCTTTCTTCGACCCACGGATTGCAAAAACTACTAACCTCTCCAAACGGACGAATCCGTTGCCAAAATTGCTCTTGCATAGAGTCGTTATATCTAAGGATGCTGCTGTAAGTGTTTCAAGATCTTAAATGTCAGGAGCTCATCGTCTGCCACCTTCGTGACCTGACATACTCGTCAGTCGTGGCGCCGTAATTGTCGTCTAGATTAGCTTCACATGTCGCTTCGGCTGCTGCATTGATACTGGTTTCTTGCTGGCTGATATATCAGTCGTTAGAACGAGACAAAGGTATGCCTCCGGTCCAAATGTCGAGGAAGAACTTGCGTGATCATTCCCTTCAACCAATAATCGGCGGTGAAGTAGCAAGCCGGCGGCGAGTGGCATGGGCGATGTTGCCACAATCGTTGAAGAAGCTCTTCTGAGCCGCGGTGCAGGTTGGAAGAGCGGTCATTCGCATCGTGGTATCACTTTCCCCTTGGCGTTTCTGGACTTGCGCCGGATGGAAAAGCAAGAACTGGTGGGAGCTACCCCACCACGCCAAGGCCGAGAGGCGTGACCAGTGACCCCGCTCGCCCTAACCAGGTAAAGTACTTTAAGCGACCACTTGCGTGCATGTATTGCCTGCGCCTTCCCAATCTCCACAAACACAAGCCAGCTCGCATCAAACCCTGCGCAGCCTAATGTGGCAAGTGTGGCCGACGCTTAGGGACCCCCTCGGCCTCCGCTTCTCCCCCATCCGCTCGCACCCAATCCTGATGTCTGCGCACCATCTGTCGAATCACTTCCGCCTCGCCCGCCTTTCCCAACGGGACAGAGAGAACACCCTTCCGGTGAGATCCCGTCGACATGCTTCCGTGTCATGCAGTGGTGTCGACCTGTCTGACCGAGAGCCATCACCCTCGGAGCCATCTCGACCACGCTGGGTTGGGGACGATCGACATCCTTGCCAAGGGATTGGATTCTCGGGCTATGGAACGGAGCCACTGCTGAGCAATGATGCAGAAGAGATGGAGGGCAAGCCGTCTGCCTGACTTGTCCGTGGCCTCCATGACCATCTACCCATGCACCGGCACCAATGCTTCCTATCGTCCCTTCACAGCCACCAGAAAACCTGCCCGTCAGGCCGATCCAAGTTACAACCCTTCCTGCTGATTCGTCCGTGGACGTTAAGCACTTCCTCCAAGGCCCATGGGGCGGATTGGATCCATTCGCCAGAAGAGAATGCAGAGAACACAGCAGAAGGGTCCTTCCCACCTTGGCCGCGGTTGTGCCAGGCAGCTTATCCCTCCACTCACCCGTGGGAGAATGTCGCGAACCGTTGCCGTCCTCGCCCAATGTTCGTCTCCCAAATCAGTGGCTCTAATTGCCCCACGAGGAAACAATCACAGCGGCCACGTACCTCTACGGTGAGAGACGTCGCTCTCATCCCTCAAGCCAGGACGACGACCATTTTCCCTTCAAGGACCACTGGCCACATCTGCATCGTCTTGGCGGGGGTCTGCATAGCCACAGCTGCATTGTTGAGGAGTCAGTATACCGTAATGCTGTGCCGAAGTCGCCAGGTTCTGTTGCTGTTGTTCGAAGAGAGTGTCATCAAGCACTGTCAACAGTGCCATCAGTCCCTACAAAGAGGATTCAGCAATGACTGCGGTCGGATTTGGTGAGTGACCTAACCTCTGCATCCTTGAGAAAGTCTAGGAACACTTGTAAGTTCCGTCTAAAACTGTTGAGGAGCTATGCGAGACACGGACAAAGAATTAGGGAAACAGCATAGAAATTCCTTTGTCTTACGCCTTACACTGCGTAATAAAGTCTTTGCTCACACATCGTTCTAGAACCATTCGTTTGGTCTTCTATCTTTGGATGAGTGGGCCGAACGTGCGTCTCCCGATGCAACTATTCTGCAGGTCCGTAGCCTTTTGACTTCTTTCATGCCATGTAGTTTGCCGGCGGCTTTCGCTGGAATGTTGGCAGAGTGAATAATATCATCTTCTTTCGTCGCTCTCTGTCTGACTTTGCTTTTTTCCTCCCTCTAACTTTCCTATTCACTCAGATCTGCCAATCCCTCCATCACCGTTGTTTATGCGATGTATTTTCATTCCCGTTTACTCTTATTCAAGCTCCTGAAGATATGGTGTCTGTTACCCCTTATGAACCCGCCGATAGCGCGTATGAGGCTGCATTACGGCAGAAGTTGGAGGGACTCTCTGCTGAGAAGCTACACAAAATGTTCGAAAAAACTTACGCCAACGGTCCAGCAATAGCCGCGAAGAGAAAGCGGCTTTTCTTGTAGCGATCAAGATGAGATTGGAGGCTCGAAGAAGGTCCAAGACAAGAAACGTAAGTGGAAATTAGCCATGGAGATCGAAGACCACTGTGTGCTGATTGCTGCACCAGAGCTTTTATCAACGGAACCTTGGCCGCTTTGTGTGGTGGGCACGAATCCTTCTACTTCTTGGCTATATCGCATGGATATTCATTCTTTTCTTCTTGACGACTTTTGAGGTGATTAGAGCTCTGAATACTTACAAGCAGAGCGCGAGCATCAACATGATGTACCAACTGAACATTGTGGAGTCATGGATACTGTGGTTCGTAGGAGTTGCGATTACAGTCCTGGTTTTCTATTGGACTGTGGATATCACTGTATCATCGTAAGTCACATGAGCTCTTGAAGCTTCACTTGATGCAACCCGTGTCTCGCTAAGAATTGCTAGCCTCTCAAGAGGAGATGCCCGCTGTGACAATGAAGACGCAAACATCGTCTCACGTCAAGCTCGAACAACTTCAAAATCATCCGCGACCAGAAAAGCTTCTAGATCATGCGTCTCGAAAACACTTCTATCCGGTAGTAATGCCCCGACTACTTTCCTCGAATCAACCGTCCCTCTATCAGACTTGGGAATTACTGTTGACACAACGACTGTTCGGTCTCTATCAGAGTCACGCGGAGGTGTAGGTCCCGAAGGTTGCGATAACATGGACAGTGCAATCATAGATGATCACTCTGGCGGCCAAGACGAAGATAGGGTCTATCGAGATCCAATCACAGCATCTGCATCATCACTTCCCCCGAAGAGTCAACCCACACCATCACAGCAGTCGGAAAGCCATATCCAAGGCACACACCCACATCAGTCGCAGGGCGAGAACGAAGAATTGAGAAAAAGGCTGATCCAGAGCCAACAACAAGTCGAATGCCTTCAAACTCAGTCTATCAGACTAATCAGCAGTCTGTCGAAATCATCAAGGCACGAGAAAGTGCTGTCAGCGCTCGTTATGGCGTTCGTTATGGGCAAATGGCCCGTCGACTCTACGACAATACAGATCAAGTTTGCGTGTTTGCACACATACGAAAAAATCGAGAAGCAGAAGGAGATGGCCAATATCACGATTGTAAATTCCGAGATTGAAACCCTCAAGTTGAGTATAGGATTGTCTCCAGTGACTGTGGCTGGACAAGCACAGCACCCGTCCAAGACTTTCGAGTTCGATTACGTATTTACCTCCGCAAACGACAACTTCGAAGTCTACGAGTTGATGAAGTCAGTTGTCGAGGCTAGTCTTAACGGTCGTCGTAACGATGGACGGTTACAGCGGGACCGGGAAGTCACATGGTATGTGGACGGCGCCAGGCGCCATCGCTCCTTCTGCCGGCCAGCAAATGCTAGGCTGGGTCGATCTGATGACCTCTAGTGGATGGAGTTGCGATGTGGTCTTCTCCAGTCTCGAGTTCTGATCCCAGAGAGAGCTGTCAAGCTGCTCTGATTGGTATCTCGAGGTCCCAGCTCACAGCCCTCCAGATGGCGCTCTAACGTCCAAAGCAGCTACCCCTGCCATTTGGCTGCGAAGCCATCCAAATGGCACTCTGGAATCCAGCAGCTATCTTTATTGTCGGACTGCGAAGCCATCCAGATGGCATCTCAGAATCCAGCAGCTACCTCTGCCATCTGGCGATGAGCTAGTAAGGAATGATGTCCCATTTGCACTCTTACCTTGACGGGTCCCTACGCTGTTGCCAGTTATTGGGTCTATAGATTGAGAAGAAGCCACCTCTGTTCCAACCTTGCCCCCATTAGGTTTCCTAACTATTATCACATCGCTGCCAGATAGCTGGATAGATGACATTGAGTGCTGACACGACCTCTAGCTAAGGCAGGACTTGGAGTAGTTGTCTTGGAAAAGTGCGCGGAATACTAGACAAATCGCAAACGTTGATATGAGTGACATTGGGAACGTAAGGTTCCCTCACGTTTGCTCGAGACCTTGAGGAGAAAGAATCGGGAAAGGTATCGAAGGAGTCGAACGGGCATAGGATTAGTATGATAACTTCCCACGCCTCGTACGCTTCTGAGTCATCGACAATGCCGACGATCGCATTAGATAGTCTATACAGCAATTCCGCTTAGATCTCAATGCTTTTCGAGGGTTGGAATCAACATCGTTGTGCAATCTGAGATCGGGGTCACCGTCGTGGTCAAATTTCCATGACTCGTCGATGAGGCCTGCGAGTGGCTCATGCGTAGGGTCTTTCTGGCTGCGAATCTGCCTGTACAGATGCCCCAATCTCTTGAAACGATTTCTGCAAGATACAGCTGGGCAAGTGCGATTTGTTGAAGCCTTATACAGCGGGGCATAAGCATCGCGAAGGAGTCGTTGCAGGCATGACACTTGGTATTTGAAGATTTGGATGCTAGCAGACGTGAAGATAGGACCGTCGGTGGTGGTACTCTCATCTCCACTTCAATACTTGTATCTCCGTCCAGGCACACAGGGGATCCGAGAAGGAGTCTCACGCCGGTTCGTTTCTCAGCTGAGGATTCTCAAGGTGATATCGAAAGCTGGAGCATACCAGCAACGTTGGACCCAATGCAAGTCCCCAAGCGTTCACCGAGAAGTGCCTCTTTGTCCTTTCCGTCCCCTGGACATGGACTGCCAGAAAGCACCAAGACCAAGCAACCCGCTGACATCAACGCGAGTGACATTCCACGGAGGGGACACCGAATCGACATCGAAGGTGCGGCAGACTCCCCCACCTCAGCACCATGGCTCGCGGTTCCCCCAATTTCAGCGGATCCGCTGCACCGATCCAAAGCAAACTCTGCGAGGATCAGACGTTCCCAGACGGTGCATAGGCGACCCGCCCAGGCCTACGACGTTATCCAGCCACCCAGCCACCCGCCCTGTCTGGACCCAAGATCTGGGCAAACACCCGAGGGGTCGCCAGAGTGCCCTCCGTCCATTTGCATCACACCGATGCACCAGAACAACCCAAGAGCATTCAAACGTTCTCTTGGTGCTTGGACCATGACAATTTCCCCAGCTCCTAGCGGACGACCTACTCAAGCGTTGAGAAGCGGTTGTTTCTTTAGCAGCAACGCAGACGCGGTATGTTGACTTTTCAGTCGCACCTGTAAGCCGTCCAGCAAAGCCATGGGATGGTCTGGTCTTATCCAGCTGGAAATATTTTATGCTTGTTGACAGGGAGCGAACCTGGCACCTGGACAGCGGCATGCCAACTTCCATCTAACCAGTGTACTATACGCCAATATCAAATCACTCGTTAAATTCCATATTTCCCATCCCCGGTGACCAAGGACTCTCCGTGTATTCCTTAATACCAAACTTCGTTTCTTACAAGTCAAGATGTTGCCAGCCGTGAACCCTTGATGTCCATCCCGTATAGTAAGCCATCGCCACCAGCACTTCAACCGTATCCCCACGAAACCCCCCGTGAACCCCCATACCGCGAGCGGCATGGAAGACCCAAGCATCCACGCTCTGTAGTCCAATCCCTCCCCCAACGCAAGGCACGATCTCGCCACCTCGCCGCGATGACTTTAACCACGCCCCCGGAAGCCGGGCACCGGGCATCATGGCGACGGTTGTATATGGGGTCAGACGGGTATTGGGTTTGGGGGGGAGGAAGGAAGGAAATCGTGCGTGGGCCGGCGATGGGAGGGCATCTACTCAGGGGACGGGCGCGACGCAGGGGCTCCACGGGCATCAGGGGCGCGGGAGCGCGGTGGAAGCGAAGGCGGCGACGAGCCAACGGGGGTTGGAGGTCCTACGGAGGCTATGGACGTGGCTACGGTGCAACGACGACGAGAAGGCGATGTTCGCCCGGCGGCACGGACGCACCGACTTGGCTCTCCTCCCACCTCCCACCTCCCACCCCCCTCGCCTCCTCCCGCCCCACCGTCCATCATGTGGCACGGGAGCCGGGTTCTCGGAAAGAGGTGCAGGTAGGGTGACGGCGTTGATTACGCTTCGTGGAACATCTGTTCTTGCAATGCGGAGTCGAGGGTTCCTTTTTGTGAGTGGACTGGGTGGTACAGAAGCCGCTGGGAGCTACGGTGCTTTCTTGCCTGCTCCGTGGGATTGACACAATTCAACTGCGGTGAATCAGGGTTGATGATGCCTCATTCCCTGCTGGTCGACGACCCTGACTCGTGTGTAGCAGATCGATCTCGTACCAACCATTCATGCTGGCGTCATAGCCGTATCCGATGACGGGAACCCGACCGTACCGGCGTAGCCTCCGAAATGCACGCGCTCAATACCATAAAAAGACCAGTCGTCTGTGTCGCCGTATGGTGGATGTTGCCCGTATGGTTTCTGAAAGGCATCTGACCCCAGTGGTAGCAATGGCTCAAGCTGAGCGATAGGAATAAGAAAGTGGATGCGATAGCAGGGTGGATATCCGGGCGACAGGCGAGCCAGCGCTCTCTGATCTGGAATGATCTGCAATAGTGTTGTGGAGATGTGTTACTTCTCAGAGTATCAGACTTTGGCCTTGAGGGCGGCCCATATGAGAGCGTCGTGTGCTTCGCGACAGTGCACAGACATGGCAACCCGGACATTAGAAAGTCTCTATCGCGAAAGACGGGGATGAGATGGCCGGTGCGTACGATGCTGTGAATATCAATTGACTGAAGCGACGGGAAGCGTTGTGATCCATTTTACACCGCCCGTGCTGGATATCCAGGACAGAAGGGTGTGGAGCCGGCCAACGAGCGGAGGAAAGAGCTTCTTGTTAGAGTAATTCGGTAACGTGTAAGAGATCGTGGAACTTGCTCAGCAACGGTCTCCCAAAGCACGATGAGCTCGGTTGTGAAGCGTTCTGCTTGTTGCGTTGGCGCAAGCAAGAGCTGCTTCCGCCTCCTCGCGCTTAAACTGTACTGTTCTGCGAAGATGTCTGCAAGCGTCCCAACGGTGCCATCAACTCTGGGGCCGTAGGCTGGTGCGTATCTATTTTGTGTGGATTGATTGAACTCCAGCCAGTCATTTTCAAAGTGCGCCGTCAGGTGGAACCGAAACGCGTAAAAAGCGTGAGCAAGGGCACGATCATTTTTAGGTTTGCTATCCTCATCACAGACGGTAGACCGCGGTATGTTCTGGTCGGTGTCCAACGAGGCTCTTGCACGCCACTTGCACGTTTCGACTCGTTTCAGGTATCAATCCACAGCAGGAAGGAGAGGCACTCGTTGAGTGAGGTTCTGGATGATAGTAAGAAGCAAGCTAGATTGTTCTTCCGACAATGAAAGCACTACAATTCAATTCAGGGCGATGTATGAAATGGTATGGAGGCATAACCTTTGAATGTCAGCGTTCCGCAACGCCCACCGAATTGCGCATGACAATCCTTGAGAGCTTACCGGGAGTGGATTAAGCTGACAGCCTGGGTAGTGTGCTAATCGCTTCGACAGCTGGCGTACATACACTGCTGAAGCCATGTAATCGTAGGTCCTGCCAGCTTGGGCACCATTCTCTTGAGCTTCCTTCACCTGCCACGTAGTGGATGACCATGTGGCGATACTGAAACCGTAGACCAGGCTCTGACTCTCATTCATGTTTCGAACGGTTGTCTAATGGCAGGGATGCTCACGATAATCAGGTTGCGAGCGAGCTGTAAGCTCGGCAGCATGCTCAGCCTTGGCGTTGCTTTTAGGGCTATATCTGCTTTAGGGTTTAGTTGGACGTTTGACCGTGGTAGGTACTCTAAGACTATTACGCCCATCTGCACCGCCCACGACGCCGACGCCGTCGACATTCACTTGCTGAACGAGCACGACAAAGTCCAGTACAAGAATCTGTTCACTCCCGTAGACGTCGAGGCCATCTCCGACTCTGTGACGCTGAGTGGCAGAACACGGACACGCCCGTGTGGAAACTCAGCATCCAGGTTGGCGAGAACGCGCACGCAAAGAAAACGCTCGACCAATTGCTGAGATAAAAGAGGAAAAGCGGGAGATATGGGTATCACGAGGAGGGAACAACCAGCTTGACGGGGTTGATGCTAAGATACGTGAGACCGCTTTCTGAGGGAGTCCACGGATGCCAGAGCGTCTCCTACCCTATGTAGCTTTCCACGCCTTCCCCCTACCGCACATTACAGACATTCAAATCAAGCTCTTTCGCTTCCCATCTTGCGCCGACCAAGATATCTTGGCTTCTTTCTTCCCACCATCCTTCCAATTATCCCTCTATTTAGTCACTGTTCCCAAAAACCTCCTGTATCCGACGTGCGTGTATATGCGTACGTTCCTAATATGATGTGGAAGGATGAGTGTATGTGTGCGGTGCGAGAAGGTGTAGCGTCATGCTGCCGCTAATATATATCCGACTCCTGATGAGTGACCTAAGGGAACGCGGGCAGTCACAGGAGGAGTCCTATTCAATGTCGGACATCGGTAGAAAGGGCCTTCCCAACCTTCGTGGAAGGAATGAGATAATCTCCAAGCCCTACTCTTTTACCTGAAACGTTGCAGGGCACCGGCCTCAATACAGAAGGACGCCGCAAATGCTTCGAACCAGGGGTGACCATTGATCTCAACAGCACTGCCTAATTCGTTGCCAATTCTGTCGAGGCTCTTCTTGGGATTGAGAGTGCCAGGGTAGAGCCCCCCCGGTCGGAGATGATGACCGGATCCAAAGGTTGACTGACCTCGTTTGATTACACATGTAACTTATAAGCAAATCTATAGGAGAGGTTTACTTTTTCGGTTTGATTATACTTTCCAGTATTTAATTGCATAATACTTCTACTGAATATAAGACTGATAACATTCGCATTCTTCTTTGGGAAATATGCAGAGTTTACAAGAAGAAAATGATAGTGAAGAACTTCCAGGGAACTCTTCTAGTCAGAACAAGTTCAACTCTACAGTGAAAGAACTTCGAAAGATAATCTGCAACACTAATCTTGCATTATTGGAAGCAGCTATGGATGCTTGGATTGTACAAATGATATCTCTGCTTCTAAAGCACGCCATGATTGATCTAAGAAAAAAGGAATATAGTGATGTTCTTGTACATCTGCTCGAAGATCAACGAAACTCATCGTCACATATCTTCGATATCGCTAGTCTACTGCTCAAGGCAGGTGCTTCAACGAAAAGCCCAGCCTTACATCTCGCTGTAGAGAACAATCATACGCTTGTAGTTGAGGAATGCTCTCGCAATAACAATTCATTCTCTGGATTTTAACGATGCTCCTTTCAGCTTAGTGGATAGCCCGGGTCATAAGAAGAGTATTGAATTACTCTGCAAGAACGGGAGCGATCTAAATATCACACCTAGAAGCAACGACTACATGACACCAATTAAAAGCGCAAAGCAATACTCGCATCCAACAGTAGTCGAATTACTCAGCCACATAGCAGAAAATCGATAAGACAAATAAGAAGACAAGTTCTTAAAGAGAAGATAAATGGTTCTCGGTCAGTCTGCCATATAGTCAAGCTCATCCACCACACAGGTTGATCAATTGACTTCTGTTGAATTGCATGAAAGACGAAATCCAAAGTACAATAAACTAGATGCAAGAGAATAGATTAGACTTAGAGTAATAACATTAATCTTTTCTCTAAATTAATTTCAAGGATAGGTCTCGCTCAAAGTCACTTGGCCCCTTCTGTCACACCAAGCTAGATAACACTCGGAGGTGCTGCGCTCCCAAGCCTTCTATGGCATCGTTCCAGGATGATTCGACTCATTCCTTTGGGTAGTGCAGTCCATCCGCAAAAGGCCTTAGGTTCTTGATGATGTTGTCCTGGATGTGATAGTAGGTGAGCATGAAGCTGTCCCAAACCATCCAATTGGGTGGCAGCTTGGTCGTAGCGACCTCGAGGGCCGCAGGAGTCATGGCGATAAGACCTTCTGGGGGTGTATCGATGTCTATTCGGATCTTCTCCAGAACGGTAAGCACTGCGGGGACCTGTGCCATCTGCGCAGGGGTGGGATTGGGAGTATAGTAGCATGAGTCACGCCAGGCGTTGTGCTTCGCCTGGCCATGCAACGGGCGCTGTAAGCCTTCGCGCCAGTGATCACTGAACATGACGTAGCGCGCTATTGTGCCTTCGAATAGCTCGAGGTCTTCTGGTTCAATTTCTGCTGAACTATCTAAGGTGACTTTCCCACACCATCAAGGCTATTAGCGAAGGATCCGACAGGATCTGAAGGATGTAGACTCACGCCACTGATACTCGATTGCCTCATCGCAAGTATTCCAGGCCGCAAGACAAGATAGATATGGGTCGAAGAGCCCCTCCCCCAATAACATCTGGGCAGGGTCACCACGGCCTTGCTCGGGGTACAAATTTCCGCCCGGGATCAGCAGGACCGCGACGGACCACCACAACAATCTAGTAACATCTATTCAGCCGAGGCCCATCACTGCAGAAACGATACTGGGAGAATTATACTTCGCTTGGGCCTCGAGATCCCCCCTGATGGTTCTGAGGACGATTTGCCAAGTCTTTGGGCTTGTCTGGGTTCTTGGAAAACTGCAGAGGCTGAAGGCAGGGTTGAGATGGATGCAACGAGTTGGTAGAGCTGGTCTATGATGAGGAGTATTCCCTTTGATGGCTCGTCTGGAGATGATGTTCGACATGGTGTCAAGAATGCCGTGGCTTGGGCGTCCGATGAGGCGAACGGCTAGAGTGGCCGCGGAGAAGAATGCTTGGATAGCTTGAAGTTAAAGTTCTAGATGTCTAGAGAGAGAGATGATCCAGGCACTTTGGCGAAAAGGTCTTAATGTCTGAGAAAAGAAGTGATTGAAGCACTTAGAGAAGGTGCCTGAATGTCTGAAGAAAGAAGAGATGACAGGATGCTTGGACATGTGAAGGCTTGAAGGTCTGAGAGCTTGGATCCTTGAAGCCTCAGATGCCGGAAGGCTGACGAGGGTGCAGACGCCAAGGTCAGGTTCTGGTGAGTTGTTGTAGCTGTTGAAATGAGGCTTCGGCTCGATAGCGCAGGTGAGGGGTTGGCGTGACGGAAGTTTATCATCTTCGCTAGTACTCTAGCTCAAAGTGTAAGAGAGAAGGATCGAACAGCAGAGAAGAGTCATCAGGAAAGTCGACGCCTTCCAATTCGAATGCGGGCTCACCATGAGTACGCGACGCCGTAAGATCTTGAATGAAAGGTTTACGCAGTCATGCTCGATTTCGGCAGTTAACCGTGTGGCGTGCGTATGGGCATAAGTATACCGGCGGCGGCGCTTGAGTCAATTTTCCCTATGGTACAGAGGCAAAGGCACGTGAGAGAGCATTGTGCAGGTAGATGGTTGGAGGCGACTGGGACTGATCTGCGAGGTGGTACTTTGGCAGTATCGTCTGAAATTGCCGCTTCGCGGTAGATGATCCTCATCCAAGACCGTGTCGTCCGCAACTTCCTCCGAATGCTGACTGCTTATGGGGACAAATGTTTCGTAATACGTGCTGCGCTCTCGAGCCCCCTCGAGCATCGTTGCAGTAGTGCCGCCCGTCCGTGTGAACGTCTTGACTTTACAAGAGTGTCTCACATTCCAGATTATGCGTTCCACATCCACTAAGAGACCCCCTACTCTACCGCCCTCCACAGCTACATAAAGCACTGTCATTTGTATCTTCAAAGCATTTCAATCGAACATGATATTCCTGCTTCTATGACAGAACCTTCTTGCAAAGGTGCTACATGGAGATTGCCAGATGCTATGCTGGTTGCGCTATAAGTAGCAATATCTAAGTAAGCGCGACTGGAAGTATGGAGAGGAGTCCTACTCTCTAAGCTGACTATAAGCGTTTCGCAAAGCGCGATCGAGCATGAGGAACCGGGGCAATCGGCATATCGACCAATCTCCCCTTGTTATACACCTTGGCGGCAATGACATAGTGCCGTCTCTGCTTATTTGTATGGGCCATGCACCCAAATTCTTAGAGATCAATGAGGATTCAATCTAATTGTCAATACACACAGACATCATGCCTCATATGATGGGTGTGCTTGATGCTCTGCCTGGAGAACTCCTGTGTGTGATCTACCGCTCGATTGGTGGCTATCGGTGGGTGACTTTAAAAGCCTTGCGATTGGTGTCGCGCCACTTTGCAAACCTGGTCACGGAAAAGCTGTTCTCCACCATCTTCGTGTACATGTTGACTGACAGCTGATTGAACCTGAACAATATTGCCAGCTCTCCGAAGCTGGCAAGCTTCGTGAAAAAGATCGAGCTCTGCAATGGCCCGACTGCTGATCGATGTCACTCGTTCCAACAATGGTATGGACAAATTGCAGGGAAGACAAATTTGGTTCGAACACCGGCGGAATCACTACCACAAGACGTTGGCTCAACTCTGGCAACGAGCTACAATGCGTCCAGAACCTGCAAAGAAGCATATGATCTATACCAAAGGTGGATTTGCAACGAATCTCGCATGGAGTGTAATCTTATAGCGGAGTCTGCGCCCGAATTGTTTTTGCAGCGCTTCCCAAATCTTGAGTCTGTGCAAACGATAGACTACCGACGCCAGTTTCGACTTCGCTGGAATGTTAGTACTGACTTGTCCAACACCTTGTGCACTCGCAGAGAGCTAGCGACTGGCCTTGCATATACAAGTCCGGAAGTTGAGAATGCGCACCTATCGCTCTTCATGATTGCCTGCCAGCGATGCGACTTCCACCTCAAAACTCTTCACATTTCTCATTTCTCCGAACTCTTGGCAGACAGAAGCTTCCGAGGTGCCAGCCTGACTGTCTTGCAAAATCTGCGGATCGGTTGCGCACCAGGGGAGCCATGTTACACGGAGAACAGGTGCGGACCAATGAGTCTGGCGGTCTGGGTGCGTACTTTATGCAATTTGCAAAATTTTGAGGTTTTCCGTTCACACACTGTTGAAGATGACGTTGATCTTTTCGCGCTGCGAGGTGTCTGTTGGCCAAACTTGAAGCGGGTCAAGCTCAGAGAGGTGACGACTTGTGAGGCAAATCTCGGCCAATTTTTGCTTCGCATGTTCACGCACAAAACTCTGGAATTTGAAGAGTTGATCGTGGAGCGCCCACTAATCATCTCAGGGAATTGGCAACGGCTGAAGGATTGTTTGGGTTGTCTGAACCCCAGGCCAAGAACGCTCCTTCTGACAAACACATACCATGGCAAACGCGCCATCACGGAGCTGAAGGATTGGCCACGGTAGCGGAACAAAGCGTGTAGAGTCATAAGTAGATGGGACGGAGCATGCCATTTGGATCGGCATGTTGAAATCCAGAGTACAGAGATGTCACAGTGTCATAGCAGTTCGGTTGACTCAACAATCTCTACAGGCAAAGGCATGGTGAAAGTTACTTTGAGTTTGCTGATGCAGATCTTGAAGGCTTTACAACCCTCGCTCCCCTTCAGCGAACGGATACCTCGCCAGATAAACAGAGTCTTGTTCACGAAGCCCGTCTGCAGGCTACCACTTAGATCCATCTTTATATCTATGATGGTTGGAAGTTCGATGGTAACCGACATTCTTCTCGAACCTTACTTGATGGAGTTCTATCTCACGATGGTGGGCGTGTCTGTCTTTAGTTTACGCTCAAAAGTCCCCGAACCTTCACTCCCCATGGCTTGCTCAACGAGTGTATCCCAGTGGCCAAGGCTCCTTCTCAAGATGGTACTACCAGCTTGGATCTACTAGCCGGGCAGTTCATGATAGCTTGATATGCCTGTCGTTATGAGAGTCTTCAGAATGGATGCGGGGACTGAAAATATCAGTTGTCGGGGCGGAAGCTTAGATCCTCGAGCTTATTGCCCAGGCAGTCGTTTCAATGATCGGGTCGGCGCTCAGGATGATTTCAACGTTGTAAGGGACATCGCGGGATTAGAACATATTCGACGCTTACTACATGTGAACATTTGCTGCAAAATGTGTCTGCCGACTTGATATCGTAACGCGATACGTTGTCGCACATGCAATGATGATACAACTACTGGTACACCATAGCTGATGCTAGTGCAGGACGAAGTCGAAGTTATGAGATTGGGCTCAATAGCTCTATATTCTGTTGAAGCATATATAATCGTCCAAGATCATGGCAAGAGCGTTCGCTTTTGCATGGTTCAATATATTCGAGAGACGTAGTCGCTTCGCCTGCCATCCAATTGCGAACCCGAAATGTATCTCTTTTCAACATATCTCGATCTACTTGTGGCACTCCAAAGCCTTTGCTTTGAGTCTTAAGAAGTCTGATGTCCCAAAACCAGTCACAGCATCCCAACCCTCTCTCGCTGGGAAGCCAGTTATGTTGCACCCAGCCGCGCTTCCATTCATAATATCCGTGAAATCTTTGTAACCCTCAGAGTACGCCACGGGTTCAGAAATCCAAAGGGTGACTCGCTAGCTGCGATCAAAGCGTCGTTGACAAGCATTAAAACGCCGGCCACAATCGGTCTCGAGGCACTGGCGCCGTGGACAGTGTGAATAAGCTGTGTACCATCCTCATGTTCGAAGACGAAGTACTGAGTATCCGACCGACGCAGGATTTCTCTGACAGATGACCGAAACTTAATTCGGCCTCGAACGCCGTGACTCTCGGGCCAGTCTTGAACATCGCTGAGCGTACCTTCAGAGGGCTTCACAAGGTTGTTCATCTCGGCGGGTGTCAGATGCTTGCCGTATTTTTCGTGCGATAGGGTCGAGACTGTATACCACACAAAAGTCAGTTACTGTGTGTGTACTATACATCTCATGCAGTCGTAGGGTGCTAGCTCTAAGAGCTGCTGCACGGAATGCTGTGGACCAGTCAAGAACTAAATAATCACAAAATCATGTGTCTTCGAAAGGCCATTAGAAAAAGATCCCTCAACACGATCCAAAGCAGGTTGGCACTCGCTGAAAATGTTGCGAGGAACTAAAACTTTGACCAACCTTCAAAAGGAACTTCGTGGGAGTTTTTGAGTAGTAGATATGTGCGCCGAATATGACGAAGAAAACAGAAGACAATGTCACAGTAAAAAAGCGCGAGTATGAGCGCACAGATCATGGCTAGCATGCTGGAGGCGCCTTAAGAGAGTAATATTGCCATCTCGGCGATCCTTGGTATTCTTATATAAACCTTCTTGTTCCTGTTTTAAAAGTAAGGTGGCGCAGAACTGAACCTTGTATGAAGTTCAGGGAAATGGAGTGCGCCATCCAAAGTGAAGCGATATCGCTCTTGTCAGCCTGACTACCAGGGTCGTCAGCTTGAACATGGTCCTGACTTGTTGCTGACTTCGGTCTAACCCGATGCTTGACGTACGAACAGATAATCCTCCCACGTTGATGCTGACCCTTCCTGCTGACCCTTCCCTGCTGACTGTCAGTCGATTGAAACACTGACGTAGCGCTGCGCTAGTGGCTTGGCTATATTCAAAAGCAAAGAGAGGTTTAAAAGCTGGATTTGCGTGGCACTAAGCCATTGTCGGGAGACACGTCTTCTTATCTTGAGACATATATCTACTCTTAAGGTTATTGTAACGAAAATAACTTGCTAGTTAGTAATTAGCTATTTCTTTAATTGAATTTCTCCAAATTATACGTAGTAGGAATGGAAGTAAGAAGAATTCAAGCCACGAGCCACGAACCACGAGTACCTTTTACCTGGGCGAGTAAGAACGCGTCACGCAAGCAAAAAGATCGGCATCGATGAATAATCGATCGAATGCTGACAAGGCAAGATTGTGCCTAGCATTGATGACAAACGTAAAAGTATGCTGATAATCAAGTATCAGGCGATATCTGGCTGTTGCTTATCTGATGTGTAGGCTACCATCGGACAGACTAACAACGACCGGTCAGTGAAGAAGTAAGACCAGCATCTTCAAGCCAATAGTCTGCTCGTATTGATTAGCAAGAACCTCGGCTGGAGGTGATGCTGACAATGGAGCTACGGTCTCTACGACTTGATGGTACTTTGCTTAATTGCTATTGGGTTACGAATGATACGCTCACGTCTGGAGTCTGGACCACACATAGTAATACATTGTCTGCAGCAATTGCCTCCTGCTCCGCCTACACCACGATGGCCGCCAGCTGTGCTGCGGTGCAACACCGGACATAGTAGGATCAAGTTGCAAATATAATCTCTTGAGCGCAATTTCTTGGAATGGGTTTGAAACATCGTCCTTCGACGGCTGTTTTCCTTTCTACCTCACAAACCCGCGGCTCCGATGCGCACATCGCTGCATCTTTGCGTATCACAGGTATCCAACTTACCAATATCTGGTGACCTTGTCGCCCAAGATGGCTCAGAGCCAGCCGTTCCGTTGAGGATGCCTCCGATAGGGATATGGGGAGGAACTTGACCACCGCTCGACAGCTTTCTTTGCTGTTGTACTGTATTTGTTGGTGCCAATGCTAGGCGATAAGAGTGTAGCTGGACAAATTGGGTGAAGATGATGCCTCTACCCACTGAGCACCGCCCGCCGCCGCCGCCGCCAACCCAACGTTCACCCTGGAGTGCCATACACCTGCAGAATTGTACGCTTCTCACAACTGTCATAACCCACGTCTCCTCGTGAACGGCTTTCATGACCTCATCCTGACTGCAGTCATGAATTGAATTGGAGACTGCGAAGGCATTGCTTCCACGACTGCTTCGACAGTCGGGAATTGTTGCCGTTACTAGGAGTACTGCCTATTCTAGTTGCTGAACCAAATTTGCAACATCGCGTTGCAGACATTGGAATTGGTGCTTCCAAGCTTACGTAAGTCGATTGGTGGTGGTTAAACCTATGTCTCGCCTTTGGTGACTGATTAATTGCACGTGGGATGCAACGGGACTGTTCTAGTGTATGGTGTGATTGCCCTCCAGTGTAGCTTGGCTCGCTCGAAGTCCAGAGCTTCTCTACGTACAAATTCGAGAAATTTTTCAAGACTCATTGAAATCCAACTTTGTTGTTGTTGGATAGTGATTGGTGATTTCGAGATGCTTATTCCTAGGAGCCAGGGCAACTAAGGGGCGCTGATCAGCACAGTAGCCATTACAGTCTTTCCCTTTGTCTGAGAGGGCCACGGTAATAAGAAATGGTCGATTCACCCGACCGCTGCCTAACGTCCACAGGAAAAACATATATCAGAGATAAATTGGCGCTATCATTCATTGAATGCAACATCTCGCCATTGACGATATGGTGACGAGGCCATTGCGTTCTGTCGAGAGGACGATGTTAGGCGTTGCTATTAAGGGCAGCAGCGGCCGCCCATCCGTCGAGTACTGAAGGGCGGTGAAATTGGGCCAGCATAACGGCGGCTTGATACACAGTGCAACAAACGTACACGTTCACGTGGTGGCAGACATGTATATATCTTTCGATCATCGACATCTAGGTCAGTACCAACATGACCATCCTATTGGCTTACAAATCTTTACACGTAGGGATAAGCATATCGCCATGCCGCAATCGAAACTGAACGTCTGCCTACGTGACGCCCCATCTCCCGCGTATCTTGGTACTTTACTCTATGGATGTCAAGCTTCACGAGCTTCAGAGTGCAACACGGGCAGAGACATCGGTACAAAAAGATAGATATTAATTGCCAATCCAGTCACGCACGACTGCGCCGTCTGGCACAGCCCAAATCAGATATGTACGAGATAACGCCCATTCACGGAACACCTCGTCTGTTTTTAGCACGGGAACATCACCATAGTACCTGTAAATTAGGTTTGTGAGTTTAACTATGGCTATCTCACGCATTTCAAAGGAGGTTACTCTCTTCCGAATGGCTATCTACTGATAGACTAAACCCAGAGCGAACATTTTCTGATGGCCCGAATACTCAGTAAGAAGCCTCGTTATCAACCCCAAAGTCATTCAGTGAGGTAGTTCACCCGAACCCTCACGGTCCGAATGGCGAAAATTAGGTATATCTAATCTGGGCGACAGAATCATGCATCCGGAAAAAGCCTATGTCTAACATCAGAGATGCGAGAGGAAGTCGACACATTCGCAGCTCAATCGTATACTACAAGAAGAACCCTGTGTCGCCCAGAACCTAATTTACCCGCGGGAAAGCGGATCAACTTCTGGCGACGTGAGATCGAAGAGCCAACGCAGCTTCCCAAGTCGCTCTTGGCCATAGTCAAGACTCACAGAGATTGGAAGAGCTTCGCTTGCTCTTGTGAAACCTTGGAGAGGTAGTTGCGGCATGCACCAAAGTATCGCGCTATCTCGCCGCTCAGGCTTCTGGTGCTGCAATGTTCACTGCACGGTGACACGTTTGCCACAGCGGATATCGCGGTTTGCGACAGGTCACCTGGGGAGTGTCCTCAACTTATGAACAGACTCGCGTTGCTTTGACACTCTCAGACCTCCGGTACTGCAGTGCTTGTTATACGGTGGCACGCCTACTGCCTTGCACATCACGGATCTGCAGTAGGTCCTCGGGTTCCCTGGGGCGTTTTGAAGCTCCGCTTGTTGGAGAAAGTTTCGGAGAGGCTATTGCCTCGTAGCAGTTGTTCCGAGCCGAGACTTTCTTTATACTCGCAGGTCTATCACCGACGCCCTTGATACTCCCTCGTGTAGTGCTTAAGGATCAGCATCTCTTAGATCTGCGCATATTGATTCATTGATGCTCTTACGCTGTTTGGATCTGCGCATATTGATTGACTGTTGCTTCTATATCAATCGACGCTGGGTTCTGCGCATGTGTGCACAGATGTTGCGCGGCGGCTTGATCTCTCTACGATGCAGAGTTTTGCGCATGCATGCATTGAAGCGAGAAGACTCTACCGGGTCTCGGCTCCTAGGATGAGACGGAAGAATTGTTGTACAAAAGCTTTCAGACCAAAAGCTGCCTGGAAGCCGGTGTCCAAACCTTATTACCTGCCAACAACATGACATGCCGCGAATTACAATGCGCATGTATGCTTCACCTTTTCGATCCTTCCCTCCCTATATCGTGATGTCATAGGTATCACAAATTGTGCTTACTATGGGCCATGGGTGGATCTACAGCCCGCCATGACAGACCTCCTGCTTCATTACAAATCCCACAATCCCCTCGGCGCTTTTCTCTGCTAGCAGCCTCACCAAACCTGTCTGTCCCCCTCTCTGACAACCGGAGTCCCGACACTAATCCTCCTGCACAACATCTATTCAAATTCCTTGCTCACTCCAAAGACGAGCTCCTCTCCCTTGTCTCCTCTAGCGAAGATTGCGCCCTTCGCATTCGCGAAGTATGGGATCTCGTCTCATCCCATGAGCATACCTCGTCCTCCAGCGCTGCTCAAATACAAGAATGGAAACAGTCCATCTTCGCCGCCGTCAGCGAAGAAGCTATCACCGAGCAACTGCAAGGAGCGACGGTCACAGAGCAGCGGAAGCTAGCGTATCAGAAGCGCGTGAATGCTGCGTGGGGGATTCTCCCGGGTCGGGTCTTGCCGAAGTACACGCCTCCAGATGGCGGCTGGTCGAGGGACGCTTGGCAGGGTCTCGCTGAGTTGGCCGAATTAGTAAAAGATCCCGCCGAGGGGCAACGAAGACTGGAACAGCAAGTCAAGACGAGGCTGAGTACCGGGGGCAAAAGGTCGCCGGGGTGGCGAGGGCATGGCTGGCTGCGTCATCAGGACATCTTGCAGGTTTTGCATGAAGAGCAGCATCGTCAGCAAGAGCCGCGGTATGCTAAGGAGCATGGTGATAGAGAGAGTGTCAACGTACAGAAGCGACGGAAGATCAAGAAGGATAACTTCTCAACGGTAACGAATATGTCAGCAAAGAGAAAATCAAAGAATAACAGTGCGAAGACTTCAGGAGCTACTGCAGGCAACATTGATATTGATCCCTATGGTGATGAGGGAATAAGGGGGTCTCGCCATGCTAGTATTGACAAAGAAAAGGCAGCGAAAGAATTTCAAGTGAACCATGATAACAGTACTAATATAGCTGGTCCAAATATTGTAAAGCACGCAGAAGATTTTCCAGTGGATCAGGACATCAACTTTGGTAAAAACGATGCTGATCTATCGGGTAAAGAACCTAGCAACGAGATCAAGACTCAGACCGAGACCCTGCACGGGGGAAAAGAGTGTCAGATGAACCAGAAAAATACCATGCTCAGCATCGGACTAGAATCTCACGAGCCTTCGAAGGAGTTGGAGGATAACGGGATCGACAACTCAACGGACTGTAATCTTGACATTCCTATAAGAAATCCTTCAGCATCGTTGGATCCTACTGGTGCTGGGAGAATCAACAATACGAATGCTGGGACTAGTGCGAGGGAGGCGCGGGCCGCCAGAGGTCTCAAGCGCCAACGAAGTGCGTCCGTCTCTCGCGCAACCTGGCGCCGAAAGTTGACATTGCACCAAGCGATCATTATGAGACGGCTTCAGATCGGTTCAAACCTTTACCACTGTGCAAAGGGATATTGGTCGCAGTAGAGCCGCCATTGGCGGACACATCTGCATCTCCCGGCACAATCACCTCCACTTATTCCACAGCACTCGCATCTCTTCACTCTGGGGAAAAGTTGACTACGACGGCGGTGGAGCAGATTCTAAAATGGTTCAAAACACCATCATATTATGTTCTTGATCCTTCCTTCCTTGATGAGTCGTGGGAACTTCGTTCCGTGAAGGTACGCCCTCAAGTCAAGGCACTCCTCATACCTCTTTACCATTCGGGACATTGGACGATAGCCTGCTGCAACATTCAAGATCGCACTATCGTTCATTACAACTCTCTTCCATCATCAAAAGCCTCCCCAACGTTACTGTCTATGCTCGAAAGATTTGCTACTAAATATGCCGGCCCATCCACAGACGCCTGGGAATATCGAGCTCCATTGTTCTCGAGACAAGCCAATCTTGTTGATTGTGGCGTTTTCGCCAGCCTCGCTGCCATATATCTTATGGCAGATCTGCTTCCGCCCACCAACCTCTCAAATTGCGACGTCTGGCAGTTCGTCTTCCGCGCCATAGTTCAAAACGGTGTCCCCTCGACAGATGAATTGGCACCGTTGTTCGGAGTCCACAAGCCCGCGGTCGTCATCGCTCTCGAATGTCTCGATTTAGTCGATCTCTCCACTTTCACGCGCCACATCATCAATGGTCGCATTGAAGATGCGAAGGCCATCGACCGTCTTCAAGCCATTATTGACAGTCTGTCTACTATCCATATCGCCTGGCTCGCAGTCAAGACCAAGACCGACGCCGCCATTACCATCGCACAATCTCAGCTAGAGACAGCGAATAATGACCAAGTGCGATACAACGCAGTCTTCACCACCATCGCGCAACTGACATCCGCCCAAAAACCAAATACCGACTCATTGCATGAATGGGCGGCAAAGAACTCATGCGCTTTGCAAGCTGCTAAGGCTGAATCAACGAGACTTGAGGACAGATATAGGGTCTATGATGTTGGGCTAAAAGCTATACGCATAGTGGAGGGAGTCGTAAGGGAGAGCAAAAAAAAGATGGAAGAGTACATAAGAGAAGTGGGACAGAAGGTTGAGCCCTTGATCACCAAATACAGCGAGCTGAAGAGGGAGATGCAAGAGATACGAAAAGGAATTCTGAAGGGTAATTCGACGCCAGAGCTTCGAGCAATCGTTCCACTAGTGGAGAGTTATGATGATAATACTCAACATTAGAGCATATAACGCTGTGGAGCATCTTTTACAATACTTGTAAACAGTTTGCAAGATTTGAGTTCTGCGAATCATTCGCTGATGATGCCCCCGCACAACCGCGGTTGAGAACTCAAAAGGTCGTCCAACATTCTTCTCGCCGGCGTGGCCTATCCAGATAGCATATTTCACAGCCTTCTTGTTATGATGCTTGTTAGCCTAATAGGGCACCAAGAGTGCTGGAAATACCAAGACCCGGAGGGCAAGGCTGGCTATCGCTGAGCGTTGGACGATTGATCACTCGAAAGTAGCTGATTCAGTCGCCCCAGTACCCTCGACGGTATTACTGGCACGTCGCCTACCGTATGTAGAATTGCACCTGGATCGGAAATTGGTGTATCAAAAGACCATGCTTCATCCACTTGGTAGCTCGGAGCCATCTGGACGCCTTGGGTCTCGGACTTCTTGTCCGGAAGGGGTTAGGAATACCAGAATTGCTCTGCCTAAGCCCATATTTGCTTGCAATAGATTGATGATAAGGATAGTTATATGTGTTTGCTTGGTTACATAGATGCGATTGGCCAGGTGATCTGATTCGAAAAATGTAGCAGGGACAACCTGCCGAAATGGCTTTACTGTAGGTAATAGCTAGACGATGCCAAATCGGATAAATAAGAGGGGCTGGTGAATTGGATTCCAGTCGTATATGATTGGAGATACATTACAAATAACATTCAGTCGCCCTTGCATTGTGTGATGCTGAAAGTGAAGCGCGTCCTCTCAATAGAGGTGCAGAGAAGCAGTGTACGTCTGGTGGCATGCTGATCTGTAGATGTCGATCAAGGCTATGAGAATCACTCATGGCGAGAAAGCGATAAAATGATACTGAAGAGAGTGGGGTGGGGGGGGGGGCCGGGGTGGTTAAACTTGAAACAGATGGGACGCTGGAATGATGCAGCAAGTCCAGCCAACCTCTGATGGCGAGTCCTGCATATGGAACTCGTTTGCGACGTGGAAGGAATGTCTTCGATTTTTCTCCGCTGAAAGCGAGAACAAGTCGAGGTGTACAAGATCAGATGGACTCGTACTGCCACAGCTCAGAAGGCGGCGAAGCACGAATATGCTAGATTCTGCCGTGCAGCAGGTACGGGTTTCAGTGACGAAATAAAAGAAAGGAGGCGGGTACGAGGATGGAGGCTGGGTTGTATATATTCGTTAGATGGCATGAACCAAATCGATCGTCTGCAGACCTTGCTTACGCTATGGCGTTGGCTCCACTCTGCGGGCCAGATCAACCGCAGGTTGAAAGATCCTGCGACAGATCTTGCAGTGGTGACAGAGTATGATCGAGTAGGACCCACCTGGGGTATATGATGTGGGACTCGAGGTACAGGGCCAGCAGTGGAGGTTTCCGCTGCCGCATTGATGGCTGGGCCGGCAAGCACAGTTCATTAGCGCGGTGCCGCACCTGGATGATGGGTTGAACTAGCCGATAAGGACGGAGATAGAGCGTAAGTAGGTGGATGTACAATGTGGCATTTCTCGCCTGAGAAAAAAAACGAGGGGCTGAACACTGCTTCGGCGACCAGCGCTATCGTCGCCAGTGCTACGTCAGTCATTGTAAGTTCGTTTGCTTCCCACGGCAAGGAGCTAATTCTGCTTCATGACTCTTCCTTTGTTGTCCCTTGGTCTCAGCTTACTGACACGTTCTCGATCCGGCGTCGCCCTGTTCGACGTCACAATTCCCGCCTCGTCATCATACTTATACATTTTTTGCGCCAAGCAGGTTTGATAACAAACAAATAATGCGGTGTGGTCATCGCAAAGCCGAAGTCGACCAGACGTCCGCCTTTGTAATTGCAAGCTGCAATGTCCATATTATAGACCCCAATCTTGCGCATTCTCCGCAAATCAAGCAGCATTTTCTCAGCGGTCTTTACAGTGAGAGGGAGGTCCTCGGTGACCAGATCTTTCACAATGGCACGACATGGCTCTCTCTTTGAGGCCGGCATGAAGTCCTCTTCATTAGTTCGGTTCCAGGTCGTAACTCCAAAGCGTTCTTTTAGCTCGTCCTCTTTGTCGGCCGGAATCATCAAATAGCCGTGACAATGGACCGCGACCTTTCCGTTGACGTTCTTCTCGATCAATCGTCCGTAAGCGCGGCATCCACTGAAAAACGGATCCATATGCCCGAGGGTCAGGGTAGGGGAAAGAATCTGCTGTTGGCGAACGGACAAAGCCGCACGGTCGGCGGATTCATCATAGAATTTGAACTGACATTAAAGCACAATTAGCATAACCCAACACCTATGCTACGCCTGAAGAAGTCGCTGTCTTACAATTTCAGCGCGTAGGTCTCGCTTTGGATCGAGACCTCGAAGACATGCGCTTGTCCTCCAGCGGATGAATTCGTTGGATCACTCTCACTAATGAGGTTTTTGAATTCAACAGTCGCCTTTGGATTCTCAAAATGATGAAGTTTAGGCCCATTGCATTGCGGAAGGAAACTCGTGCAACTTTGAGCCATTGAGCGAGGCTTAGCAAAAGCAACGTTGCATGTGGAATACGCTTGCTAAAGCGTGGTAGAATCAGTATACGACCTACAGTATGTGAAGATGGCAGCCCACCGTCGTTGAGCGCGTCTCGTCTTCCTACGCTGGTGCCTACACCAGCCGATTCAAACTCGAAACTCTATTATGTGCATTCAACTGCAGTTTCGAATGTTGGATTGTCACTCTGCGCGACCCACCGTCTACCCTTTCAAAGTGCATGTACACAGTCTCGGGCAGCTCCCGTGGAGCTGGCGACCCTCCTTGTGGTAACACACCAATCTTCCTGCCGTGTAATTAGCTAGTATGCAGTCTTTCGTTTGCTTGGTAATTCGATCTGTTCGTATTGCTTTTTGTATGTGACCCTTTACGGACTGTCCCACTATTGGTATGGTGGCGAGGATCCAAGTTTGTCAGTTGACCTTTGTCTTACCTGTTATCTAGTCTCTTAGCCAATCGCATCACCCTCCGCCTCATTTCATGCTACCTGAAGACCATACTCGACTGCTCGGTTGGTTGCACGGTACCCACTGAAGTATCGGGTTGATACGTCCCTTGGAATATTGCGGAAACCCAACGTGCTCTAGGGATTGGCAAAAGGATCTGTCTGGAGATCGAGAATGCCGCATGAGTAGCTTTAGACCGCTGGTCTATAGAATTAGTCATGCTCTTCGCTTTTCACTTTCTCGGTCATGCTTCCCGAGTGTACGTTACCCTCAGATCAGTCGAGGAGAACAAGAAGAGAACGCGAAGTGAGGGAAGGCGGAGAGCGCAGAGCCGGCAATACAGCATGAGCCGAATTTCTAACCAGGGCTCGGTGCAGCGGCAGAAATCAAAACATTAAGCTAGGAAGGGCTAGGATTACTCGTCCTGGCACAGCATACCAACTACGTCTTCGGTATATGAAAAAGCATCAAACGAGTTGGGAGGCGAGGCAGCACGACCCAAACGTATGGCATTCTATTCACCTCAGTGGAACCCAAAACGAGACTGGCAGGACCATCATACACACACCCTTCGACACTACCGCTTCGCCTCTCGGATACCCAACGCCCAACACTATATCGAAAGATAAGAAGGAATCGAGCATCGAGAGCGTTGGGCTAGATAAAGGGAGTAGAACTACAAAACATAGGGTTTGCTAAATTGGGGTCCAAGAATCCGCAAGCCTACTATAGCCAGAGTAAGAGGCATATAGGAGCATATCCGAAAGCATGTCCTTCGCATTGGTCGGAAGAAGAGCTGCACAGTCTATTGATTGTTGGAGGTGGAAAATCATGTGGAAAGAGCGATCCCCGTAATGCAAAGCAACGACGACAACACAGATGCTTCTTCTATCTGCATTCATTGTGACGTTTGATACATGTCGCAGTTCCTTTAATCACTCTAGTCACTATAATTGATATTGTCTCCTACCTTCAAGATGCTGATCTCTACTCACGCCAACGGTGAGACGGCCTGGTTAGCCAATAGTTATCTCGTCATCAATTGAACACATATTTCAGCTAATGATTGCCTCGTTAGCGTACTGTACAAGTAGAACGATGATGTCCACCCTCTATAATTGTTTATTGCACGCCTTGTCCTCAGATGTGATATATCAAGCCCTTACGGACTGGCATGTATCTGATGGTGTCATTCGGAGGCTGCTTGTTAGCTATCTCTTGCGCTATTAAGGGTGAGGTATACTATCGAACATTCGGTAAGACTTCTATAGGTCCCATAACTTTAAGGGTACAATGTTAGTGCGACCAACATGCTAAACTTGTGCAAAGAGATGAAGGAGAGGTTGATGTCCCTGGCACACATAGTCTACCAGTGTAGCAGAAAGCAGATGTCGATCCTGTGGACGTAGTGCTGCGTGCAAGCCGATGTAAAGACTCCGAGAGCCACATTTGTTTCGCGCCAGAAGGGGCGCTCTGTTGTGTTGGCAAAAGCGGAGATGATACTGCACGAAGGTCGAGGCATCGGTCATTGCGTTCGGACACAGTTGGCCGGCGATGGAAAGGGGACTTATGTAAGAAGGTATTGCGAAATTGAGATTTCCTTGTATCTTCTGAAATAAAAGCTTTGTCTATCTGCACAGTGGTTTGTACCATATCTCCCGCCTTATCCAATTTTTAGTGACAAAGTCGAGATTACCCCCTTAACATTTAGCGTGCTCACCACAAGCAAGGTTGCGTGTCTGCCTCCTTACAAGTTCATGGCTTGGCTTCAGTCTCAACCGTAGCGGTGTTCCGCGAGTCATAAGGAGCTCTTGATGAGGAGATGTGAAGCCCATGCCAGACAAATCAGAAATCTCGCTGGCGAACATGGTAGGCAATACACGGAGCTATTGCCTTATCCTGAGCTGCAGAACTGGGACTCGATCTACAATTGGGCCGCCTGCTGAAATTCGACCGTTTGTGAGATAGATCGAATAAAAAGCTGCCAGTTCGGAGGAGTTTGACGAATCTTCGCCCGAAGGTTTCCTCGGGTCCTGAGGTCGATAAATCGAATCACAAGTTATGTGAGCGAATATAAGTACCGCTGATTCGGAAATTTTCTATGGAAACTGGTTCATGATAAAAAATCCGAGAAGGCTTTGGAGGCTAGAACCCGATCGATATGCTTTCGAGCTCCTTCGGCTAGATTGCCTGGGGAGTAAAGTTGAGTTCCGTCCTTCGTTTCCGTACAAGGTCCGGTCCGAGAGGATTGCTTCGACTTGTTGTGAAGATAACGGCGGCACTTTTCTCTCCATCCTTCCTTGCTGCTTTCTTACGAATGCGGCACAAACCAGACCTTATCTGTACAGAAGGTGTACGTCCGAATAGTTTTAGCTGTTTGGCTAAGCAGGCACAAGAAACCCCACGGTCGTACTAAACCATCGGAGCACACAAACTTCAAGGTCGCACTAAGATTGACGCGTCGAGACCGCCCTTTCGTGTATGTCAACAGCGACTGATGCTGTCCGAACGTACAGCTATCCGCTCATAAGTGTCATGGAGACGAGTTTCAGTATACATGCACACAGACTAAGTATGTAACGCACCGAACATGGTGCATGCGTGGCAAAGCGCGATATGCAATCAGCGTATGACACACAGCAATCGATAAGATGTAGCACATAATCCTGATACCTTGCTGGCTATCGAGCGCGTCAGCCCATGAATGTTTCAGAAGTAATCGGACGGTAGCCAACAGTCATGGTGAGCTTCCTATCACGGCTATGAAGACTCCCAGACTAGGGGCCCGAGCAAGTCAAACTCCAGAGATCGGGCTTCGGGTGCATCTGCAAGACCCATGCGTAAGATGCCGTAGTTGCATTCCTGCAGCCTTCACGCAACCAATAGGAGCTAGCGATACGCCGCCCTAGCATTTCAAGCAGACGTAACCACAGGGCTAATGTTGAGCGGTACTTCAAAGGTTCAGGAGAATCGTTATGAATTGTAACGGTGATATTTGACCGTAAGACCATCCGTAGCAGTTCATGTATTGCAAAACAGTTGGCAAATTACTACTCTAGCATCTGCTATGTTGAGTCACAGCAGATCCGCTTCAAGGAAGATGTCAGAACATCAGTCACGGAAGTCCAACAAGCCAAGAGCCGCAGGAGCGCTCACTGGCGATGTGTTCTAATTTTCCTGGCGCGACAGCAATTCCGATTTGCACAAAACCAAATCATCCTGAAGAACGAAATTGTCCCTAAATGCCGGGTCAGATGGGAAGAGCAGATCATAATTGTCAATTGTACATTGGGCCTTTGACATCTCTGTGGACAGTAACAGGTAACTTCCGCCAACCGTGAAGGGTCTAACATGCCTGGATTCTGGCAAATCCTGAGCAGAGACATCTGCCCAGGAGCCATCGGAAGGGTTCGAATTTTGATCTCGCTCCATTTCTTGCCGCCAATGGTCAAATACAAGCCGAGCCCAATCTTCGTCATCAAGAGTTACGTCGCTCAAGTCCTGTAGCAGCGCCTTGTCTCGCGCGCGCTGTACATAGTCTATCGACGAACATCCGAACGTGTGTAAGATCCACCAATTGATACGCGGTCGCACCTTGGGAAAATTCTGTCTGATGATTGCAAGTGCACTGTCGCTTTGGTTTCGAAGCCTACCAGCATGGAATTGAGCTCGATTTGGCTCAGAATCTGCGCTTGGTAACGTCTCACTTCTCTGCTGTGCCAGTGGGTAGTTTGAAGAGGTAGAGGACGCATCGTCTTCACTGGTTTCGCTAAATCCGAGAGTCTCAAACAAGAGGGTTTCAAAACTTCGCTCGACCTCATCCACTTCGGCTTCCTTGACGTCATAGTCGATCTCCGCTTGGTTGTAATCATACTGAAGCGCGCCAAGTTCATCTCTCTTAGTCTCTAGTACGGCTCTTTTGGATTCTAGTTCGGTGTAGATTGTTCGCGCTAGTGAGGGTTCGGAAAGGCTGCTTTCAACGAAGCTTTGCCTCATAAAGTTCATCAGATCGGCTTCCGTTTCGGCTACGTTGGTTCTTTCCTCCTGCACAACATTCCTTCGTTCTTTGAGCCATAGCCGCCGGCCAAAAAGAGCGTCTCGAAGAGAGGCGGCACGTTTACGTGCTCTTTTCAGATCCCGCTTTTGGATATCAGGTCTTGTGGATCTTCGGGAACTTCCCGTCCCTTCTGGATTAGAATCGTGAGCAATGCTTTTGCCATAGGTGACCGGAGTTGACGAAGGTTGTCCAGACATCAGTCGTAGCGCATATGAGCAAAAGCGATGCTGCGGATAGGATAGAATCGACTCGGACTTCAGTCGGGGCGAGCCGTAATGAGTCCTGTCGTACCTTAAGAGATGGGTCCAGGGTTGGAGACTTTGATTTCGACACAGGATGACCGTTCAGGAGCATTGAGGAAAGAAGCTATGGAATATCTGCGCGACTGTCATCTCCTATCTAAATGGGTCAGGAGGTAATTTCGCCCGGCCCCTTGATTGCCTTCATTTGGCGGCGCGTAGCGTATCCTCGTCCAATCATAATAAATATGTCACCGTGGGACAAGGAATCCAAGCTGATGTCAATAAAGACAAAGATGAGCCGGTGTCTCCTCCATCTATATTAATAAGGTAACTCTGCACACATGGAACGAGCACCGTATGTTGCCTTTTTCATGGGAACTGGCTGCAGGAGTTGGCTAAAGCAGCAAATGGCAATTTCAGCCGAACGACGTGGCTCCTTCTCACACCCCTTATTACTGTTCCAGTAATCGCAAGCCATATGGCATGTAGGAAATGCTTCTTTTGCAAGTGAGTAGCTCGTGCGCTTAAACCAAGTCGTCGGTAGACCTACATCTCGGCCGTCTCATGCGACCGACAGAATGGAAATTCTAGATGCGCGTGGGCTCAAAGCAGAGCCTCAATTATCCAAGAAGAACCCTGGGCTCTCAAATTGCGGGCCGCAAGCGCCTTCGTACCGTTTCCGAAGACGAAGTCAGTGTTATGAGCTAGGATATCAGAGATGAATTCCTCGGCGGATGGATTGCTCTGGGATCCAGTACAAAGACGCCACTATCGCTTGACCCAACGATCAGACGGTGCGTATCTGCGCCTCCTCCACATCAGCTTTAAGAGATGTGAGTGACTCGAGTCGATTGACATGTTCGATAGGTAGAGGAGGAGAGCCTACGTACGTCCCGGCCCAAAATCAGACACCGACGTGAGTACATTTGCAGGTCGATCATCGTGGAAGCAAGGACTGAAAACCCGTAAAGGACACCTCTCCCACCTCGTACCTCCTCCAGCAACCCCTTAGCTCTTCCGTTGGGTACCAATGCTCCAGGGCCTGGGAATAATAGGTATGCTACCCTACCGCAGCAACCAACAGGGCATCATGGAGCGCAGAGACAGCCCGCACCGTCAGGGCCGCAAGCTGGCTCAAGTAGCCATCGTGGCAACCTGTCTGGCTCCCAGCCAGCCATCTCCTCTGGTAATTCGGCTCAATGTGGCTACGCAAGGACAGCGAACGCACAGGACCTTACTAGTGGCATGGGTGGCCTTACTCTGGCCGCAAGCCAGCCCAGTCTAGCTGGTGTGCATCCGGGTCAGACAACAACGGCGACGATCGGTGAGAGACGTGCTTCTGCTGTGCCTACAAGTAGACCTCCCGGTACGTTGTAAGGAATCAAATTGAACATTGACCAGACCTGACTAATAACATATATAAGTTTCCAGCGCAGTGAGCCAATCCTTTGTAGGGCTATCGAGCGGCACAGGTAGTGTAGATATCGCAGCTGCTTAGAATCGTCAGCTCATGTTATCAGGGCAAAGAACGCCGGCACAGGGACCGTCACAGCCACATTTCCAGCAAAGCAGCTCCCATCATGGAACCGACATCAACGTCTCTGGGTCACGAAGTCAACGACTCGAGTCATCGATCTTTGCATAATGGCGTAGAAAACAATGTCAGCCACTCACCTAGTCTACTCCGGATCCCCGTCCGCACTAACTGCGGCCCCTGGATTCAGGCAAGGTAAGTGGACTTATCATATTGGAATTTCAGGATTGAGCGACCTAGGAACCGTCGGTCCACACGAGGAAGCTTCTGGGTCAGAAAAGAGCACAGACATAAATTCAGGATCTTATGATCTTCGCAGTGGGCTCGACCGGCATTCGTGATTCATTGCCATGTCGTTGCGAAGCAATCGATTGACAGGCGATGAAGACGTAGATACAGGAGATGGAAAAGTGGTTGATTTATATTGAATCGCACATTGATGATGCATGTAGACCGTGACTTATGGAGGTGATGGTGATTATTTTGATAATAGATGGAGATATAGATCTCCATGGATGAAAAGAGATAATAGAGAACGGTATATCACCAGTACATCAAATCGACCAAGCATATACTATTGCAATAGCTCGTAAAACGCGTATAGTAAGTAAACACTTTGATAGATTGTCAAACCAGACTGCCTTGATGAAATCTGCCTCGATGAAATCTGCTCCTGATATGGCTCCTGGGGAAGAAGGTGCCCACATTGGAGCGCCATGCACGCTAAAAGCTCCTGGTATTCAATTTGCGAAAGATCTAAAGATAATAGCAGTCTTCCGTCGACCCAATTTGTAAACGCGAATAGAGTGGAATAGAGGAGAAAATCGTCGAGCCCATGAGAGGAACCCATTGTTATCTACATTTATCCTCCTGATTTCCCAGTCATTGAGCTTAAAATTTGTTTTTAGTGTCTCTTACGTAGAGGTAATAGAGAGACCACTCCGTGATTTATACAATGGTACAGAACCACTCATGTCATCGAGTATCGGAAAAATTGTTACTTGCCTTACCAAGGCCAGGATCGTTTGCCTTCTCCTCCAAGGCACGACTTGAGAGCGAATCACGATTTTGCGCCACATATCTCACAAGTTTTGCAATCTGCATTGCGGTCAATCTTTCCAACTTACTTCTTGACACGCTGCATACGAGGAGTAACGCATATGGAAAGCCAACCACTCTTGAAATCAGCCACAAAAGCCGTATGTATATCGTACCATCCTTACGAATTTCGCGATTTCGACAAGAGTCGATGCGGTCACTTCTGACTACTTCTAGGAATGTACCTGCTTCCATCAAGGTGAGTTTGTCCTGTTCGGTCAGCGCTCCCATATCGTTGATTGTCCGAGCTTTTTCCTGAAGTTTTACATAGCAGTCTCCGAGTTTAATGTCCACTGGTGCCTGCCGGTCCACACGTTCTCCTTCGAGTGAATCGAGTGCGCTACGGCACTCGATGATAAGGTGCTCTAGTTCCGCAATTGTAATATCCTTAAATGTTTCTGTCCAGGGTAATGTCGATTTCTCAGGGGTGCAGAATGTAATATGAGCAGGGCACATCGCGAGGCTGACCAATAGTTAGTAGGGCCAGAAAAAGTGGGATGCAGGGCGCAACTCAACTGTAGCCCAGGTCTCTTTCCAGCTCCCTCTCAAAGCGTCCAATTCGTTCTCGCCCCTGGCCGGGTTACGTTCAGTGTCGATCCCCAAGGTTAGCCGACAAGTAATTGCTTTTTACTGAAGTTATCTTCAAGAAGTTAATTTGAGAATTTGAAAAATATCCGGAGACCCATTGAGAAACGACGCCGAGAACAGAAATCATTAATTGCCGGTAGATGGCGACGAAGTTTGTTTACCTCATTTCTTATGTGGCTAGTGGTGGCTAGTGGGGCTAATGGTGGAGACTAGTGTAGACTGGTTGTCTTACAGTACCTCCTCATGATATCCCATTTTGAAGGTGCGTGACTACGGAATAGGTCTCGATGGCTGCCGAATATCATACATGACTGGACTTCATAGGTTGTTTGCAGGATCTTAAACCTTTTCACCATCGCCCTGTTCTACAACTTATAAGAGAAGCCAGAAGAGGCCGTGCGCAGGCCTAATGCCTACGCCTGATTCAACCAAGTTGTAAAAACGAACTCATTCTTCACGATAAAGTCTTGATCAGTCACAAACCCTTCCCTCTAGTTCAGTAACAACTTGTGGTTTTCAACCTCCTTCTTCTTTCGGCGTTGCCGAATCGTGCTGTGGCGCCTGCGTTGCGCTTCGTTTCTCGTCGCTTGATCTCAAAAAAGATTTCGGATCCGTAGCTATCTGTATGAGGCTGTCGGAGTTCCAAGGTAGTAGTCGCTCTGCGCCCGAGCGCCGATGGTATCATGGGATGGCAGGGTTTGCTGTGCGACAGGTGTTGTAAGTGGCGCCAAATAACTTGGTGCTTGATAGGTTGTTGAGGGTTGCGGATGCTTGTATACCATAATGAGGGGCAACTGAGAGGTTGCTATTGTGATCGGAAGGAGATCGCGACCATCTTTTATCCTGTCAGTGTACCGAGTGCAGGGCCTCCATGGTGGACATATTTGATTCGAAAGAAGAATGGTAAAGAGGGGGCAAACGGGAAAGTTCAGGCTTAGTTGTGTCGACCTGTCTTACGGGAGACGGTCAATGCGCTTTGGTGGTTTTTGGGCTACCACTTCGGCCTAAGGATGCCATGTACAGATTTGTTGCTTGAGGACGTGAGTTTTGGCTGGACCCATGGTTCAACATTGTATTCAGGGCTTATCCAGGAAGAATTCCACCTGGGAGGAGCCAAAACGTGATGGGCGGGTGAGGATGATACAGATCGCTACTTCCTTGAAACTCTCCACCGGACGTGGTCGGTTGACTAGAACTGAGAGCATTGTGAATGTTCGAGAAGGAACACGGTTTTCGCTGTAGACCTCACGTCCACAGCGCTTGAGGGTTTAATGGACGTCATGCCGAAAGAAGGGAAGCCTAGAGCGCCGAAGCTTTTTAGGATTTTAACCAGGAGACTCTAAGCCCATCGCGCTCCACGCTCAACAGGCATAAATTACGAGAAGCCTGATGATGATCATCGAAGCAATTTTGTGAGGAGAGGAGAGGGAAGCCCAGCGGGTACGAGGCCAGGAAACACGAATTTGATAGGATTACAACCAGGCGGTTATCATCTACTGAATCCTGTATTATTTCATCAACGTCAAGTTCCGATAGGGTCCCCGCTGATCGTAGAGCGAGAATGGACCATGATATGGGTTACCTGAGCTCTTTATTTGTATATAGCATATTATGAACATTTTATACTTCTCGTGAAGAGAAAATTTCATATGTCCATCTTCCAGCCTGCGCCAGTCGCCACTGAAGCAGCCTCTGTAGACTTAGAGAACTGAGGAATAGGTCCCGACCACCGCTTTGACTTCTGAACACAAATCCGGCCTCCCGGGCTGGGAAAGAAAAGCTGCACACTCGGACCGCTCACAAAATGCCGGCTCGGGAAATCAAATGAAGCAAAAGAGAGGGAATGCCGATGCTAGGCGTTGAATGAACGGCATGCGCTGTGAATGTGATGTAAGATGACAGATCTGAAGTAACTTAGAGCAGAATCTGTCGGCCTGGTAGCCTGAGTCACGCTTTCCCAATATCCATGTTAAATGGCAGGGTTGACGTGGTCATGTTATAGCTGGGGCCTAGTCATGCTATCCGTGTAGGACCACCCCGTTGCTCCCTCTTGTCTGTAGGTCCAGGAGGCATTACCCTGTCTCCAGAACAATGGGGCGGTCTGGCATTAACTAGGGTGGAGGCCTGTTGCAGGCGTGTGTAGACGAGTCATCCGCGTTTCTCGACCATCGCCTTCCTGTCCCTGCTAGTGCCCTTGCCCAAGTCCAGGATACGGCGGCCGGGGTGCGTGGGCTTGCCCAGATGTGCTGCAAGCGACACTTTGAAAGTAAGTCGCCTCCTTTCGGTAGAAATTCCGTTCTTCAGCCACTTCATGGAGTTGATGCTTGAGCTTGGTAATGGTATTTGTTGTCTCTCTATCTTTTTCCTTTCGCCGCTGACGCAAGAGATGAGATGCGGTGGCATTACGCTTGCGCTTCTCGTCAGCGACTTTAGAGGCACCTTGCACGTCAACAGGTACCTGAATAAGACCTTGATTCGTGTTGAACGTCATCAGCTGATATTTCTGACCCTTTACACTGCTGACCGGACTGGAGGATGCTTTGGGGCGAGGCATACTGGAGCCTGGATTTGATTCGGTGTGTGGGTGGGAGAAGGACGACGGCGGGGCGGTTGCTAGAGCAATGTGAGGAGTAGATAATGCATTGCTGAACCGACTATACGAGGAGTACGATTTACTCAGGCTGTTACTCTGAGACGTCGGGAGCTGATATGGCAGTCCACGGTCGCTTGGTCGGCGCTCTCGCTTGTGGTGGATCTGGGATGAGATTGCACTAGCTGAACATGCTGACGCTGATCGAGTTGAACGAGGGTTTGTGTGAGACAGATCTGCCAAAGGAGCACCAGCAGATGGAGGAGACAGTATTTGCATAGGGAACTCTGTTGTGCTGAGACGATCTGTGGACGGCAAGGCTATTGCACCAATCGTGCCGCTGGAGAAGTCTATGGGCCTTGGTGGTGGGCCTTCTCTGGCAGAGGATGGTGAACGCGGTATCAAGATCCGACGACTATTCTGACCAGCAACCGATGGGTAGGGACTCGGAGATAGTCGAGTTATGCTTGGTATCAAAACGTTGCCCTGGCCCTGAAAGACTGGTGAAGCTGGCAAATTCGGCACTGTCGTGTGTGTGCTGGGGGGTTTATCGAGCTGGCCAACCGCGCTTGTTTTGATATTATCGTCTGCAGAGGTACTCATATGGTCCTTTAATTTCAGTGGAACTGATCGAGAGTCGTTCTGCAATACCGAGGACAAATTTGGAGCATGCTGCGGCGAGGAGCGGGCAGGTCGTGGGGCTTTTGCAACGCTAACATCGTTGATCTGAGGAAAAGTCTCGCGGAAACTGGGAAGCTGAATGGTTGGTTGAACCTTTGGACGGGATAACAGTTTTTGTTGAATACTGGCGTTGTTTGCGCCGAACTCGGACGCGGGTGGCATGGGCTGATCTGATACTCCGCAAGCGCGGCGGTTAGGCAGGACGCAGAAAGTCGAGGTGTATGAAAGGCCTATGACAAGGACGAACACGAAGCTATGTACACAGGACAGCCAAGTAGATGACGAAAGCCGCGGTGTCATCGACGGAGCATGTCGCGAGTCGCAACAAGTGCAAAGATGAACAGCGAGACCAAGAATACACACAATGGATGCGTGAATGAAAAGGTACAACAGTTGGCGGATAAGGTAGAGGAACGAACAGGAGGGATGAGTCCCTTTGGACGCCAGGAGGCCGGCATCTACTGTCTGACCAGTCGCAGTGGAGATGCAGAACTGACGCACGCTCATAATGTCTGCACATCATCCTGCCAGATTTTGGAAGCCTGCTAGGGGGGACGGAAGCGGGTTCAAGTTCGGGGTGAGTAGTTCGACGCATGGGCACTCATGGTCCACGTGCGCCAGAGAGTTTAATTAGGTATGTCAGTACGACTCTGGTTCAGCTCAGCCAAACGCCAGTTCGGTGAGCTAGTATTCGTCCTCCGTAGGACTGTCCTATCATCGACACTTCGCGCCGGCCGCCCGGTCGTTATCAGCACGATTTCCAGCGTGCTTTGTAGATCTGAAGGCAGGGACGAGTAGACATCTTATTAGCGCTTTGACAGGCTGTCTTCTGGCATAGTCAATGGTCGTCGGCAATGCTTCAGCCAATACTAATGCCGTCTCTTTTCAAGGCCGTTTTGCGTCGTATATGATGATTCCACCTAGCAGTAGATTGCTACGTTTTCGATCTTGCGTGCTGTCGTCGATCGCAACGAAAAGGTGGCCCAGATCAAAGACTCGATGACGGAACAACACCGTTGTGCCACTCGAACGGCCCCCCATTATTGAGCTCCTTTCAGATACTTTAGTAGACGTCGGGGCTCTCGAATCCACAAAGGCTGTAACCTTTCTCAACCATTGACCTCTAGAATAATATCACGTAGCACCGCAGCCGACATTCGCTTATGACTATTGCAGAGCAAGTACACACAAAACGATCTTTATGGTTGCTCCAAGGGAGACCTTTTTGATCGAAGATCGTTCAAGGGATATGAGGATGGGATTGGCCCCAGGGTGCCAGAGAAAAATGCTCGACAATTGCCCCTCTCCATTTGATTTGCTGGTGGCACCCTTGATAAACTCTAGTGGATATACTTTCTTGACGTGGTAGTGCCAAGAGAAGTCGCGAACCGTTCGACAGTCGACAGAAACTGGCTTAGACGCGGGAGATCGACTGCGAAGTGCTTAGTCTAATACGTCCGTATAACGGCACGGCATATCACCGAAAGATAGAGCCTACGTCCTGTCTGGATCCTGGAAGCATGGCTGAAGTAGTACAACCGGCATCTCACTTTGAATTTGATTGTCGATATCTTTCTTATTATTAATCTCGTCTTAGTGGATCCTTCGCTCAGAAAGAATCAGCCGAACTGTCTTCAGGGAGTACTTCGTACCTTGTTGCTCGCTGTTTAATGGCACGCTAAGGTACAAGTTGGCAAAGGAAATCGAGGATGAACCCCGATCATCTCAGCGCTTAGCTGCCTTCGAAGCGGTGCAGGAGGGCAGTAGTAATTCGCAGGCCGTCGACGGAATTTTCCCAAATTTGGCATCCCTCCTCGCCGGTGTCCCAAGATTACCTTAGTGCAGTGCCCATGACTTTAAGCGTTTGTTCCATTTCTGAGGCTAGTATTAAGATGCATCCATTATAGTACATGCTTGTTTATAATCTACGTC
>JAABUL010001570.1_pt1 | contig 42433 bp, 6 predicted proteins | sample 5559151 | NCBI WGS metagenome assembly JAABUL01 (sample SAMN10711876, study PRJNA513368) | rock metagenome | isolation source: Antarctica rocks | place: Antarctica: Victoria Land, Pudding Butte sud | reverse complement strand
ATAAACTAAGCTTAAATATAATATATATGCAAGACAAGTAATTGAATTGCGCAAATATAAAACTATATTAAATTTATACTATATCTAGAAGTAATTTATACTATAACAAAATATAATTTTGCAATATATAAATTTTGTTTTTAAAATTAATTAATTGCGCGTTATAGATTTTACACAATTCTAAAAATGCTATAGATATAAAGAATTAAATTTATATTTAATATATATTAGAAAGAAGCAAAATTCTAAGAGTTAATTTTTAGCTAATACTAAATAAAAAGATTTATATTTTATATAAGCTATATATATATTAAGCTACTAAATAAAAAAATATATATTCTATATAAGCTATATATATATTAAGCTTGTATTTCGATTGTAAACAAAAATCGCAATTAATTTTTATAATTTAATATAATTATGTTAAGCATAAGTTGAGCATCAATAGAGTTCATTCTAAATAGAAATTTTCATTCGAGATAAGCTTGTCCTAAATGCGATTTCTGCATTCGAGATAAGCTACAACTCGAATTTTAATTTATATTAGAATTAGATTTAATTCTTTATTGTTGCAATTAATTTTAAAGTTACTTAAATTGTTTTTTTATTTTTAGAAATCAAAAAAAAAGTAAACAAAATTTAATATTAAAGTTTTAAATTTTTTAAAATTAAGTATTGCAAATACGCGCATTTAAATATACTATATATATATATAATATACAATAAAGTTAAGCTTAAAAATATTAATAATTTTTGATAATACTTTATTTAATTAATATATACAATAAATATTAATACGCAATTAAAGTATTGTACAAAGATTTCGTATTATAAATTTCTTGAAAAATAACAAAAATAATATATATATTGTATATATGTCGAATTTATAATTTGCGTATACAAGAATTAAAAGTCTACTATATAAGAGATTTATAAAATAAACTTTTGCTTTATTTATATTGTTTGTAAACTAATTTTATAAATTTATTCCATTAAATATTCTTTATTTTTTAATATAAAATTATAATATATAAATCAAATTATTAACGCCAACTTAATATATATTAATATTAATTATTTTTGCATTTTAATAGATTACAAAGTATAATAATATATAAAAAATTATATCTTTATTAGATATCTAGCTTTCAAAAATATAATTTGCAATTTATTTTATTTTAATACAAATTTAGTATATACTAAATAACAAAATTAAGATTAATATATACAATACGCAATTAAATATCTATTTTTTTATTAATTAAAAATACTTTCTATTTTTTATACTAATTGTACACGAAAATTATACTTATTATTTATTATATTTTACTAAAATATTTCGAGAAATTTTCGATAACGTAATTGCGATAATTAAATTACAAAATCTATTATTTTTAATAATGCGTAAACTAAACTTATATCTAATATATATATTGTTTGCACTAAATATTTTGCAAAATATTTTGCTATCTTTTCTATTATATTTGATTTATATATCAAATATAACAAGATTACTTTGCGCTATACATATAATAATTTTAATATAAAAAATTGTATAATAGCATTAATTTGCAAACTAAAACTTAAAAAGTTTCTTATTAAAATAGTTTTAAAAAATTAATTTATATTTAGTTTAAGCTTTGCATAAGTTTAGCTTATGATTTATAAAAATTAAACAAAAATTTATTTTTAATTAATTGCGTTCTTTAGAGAAGTAATAAATTAAAAGTATTACTTATTTTAATAAAAATTCCTAACAATATATTGTTATATATTATATTTATACTTACATTAAAATCTTTATAAATTAATTATATTTTGAAATAAATTTTGTATTTAAATAGATTTAAAGCAAAAAAAAATTATATAATATTTCGAGTTAAAACAAGAATTATTATTACTGTAAGTTTAATGCATATATAATATATATTAAGTATATACTTAAATTATAATAAAAATTAATATCTACTGTTAAGCGTAAATTAATATAGAGATTATCGAAAAATATTATATAATATTTATTAAAATATTTAAAGTGTTAAAAGAAATAATTTGTTAAATTTTTTAATTTTTTTTATATTAATTGTAGAATCAAAGAATTGCGAACTTTTGAAATAAATAAAAACAAAAAACAAGCTTAAATATACTTAATATATATTAAAATTATATAGATATTACTAATATTTTATTTAAAATTTAAAGAATATTTTTACAATTTAAATAACTTTTAAGAATAATTTAAATATTTCGAATATATATTAGTTTTTTGTTAAGTATATTTTAAGCGTAATTTTCAAAAATATTATTTTAATTATTTAACAACTTATTTTATTTATAAAATTAATAAATATAATAATACAACAAACTATTATAATTGCTTATTTAGTTTTATTTTATAAAAAATTATATTTAAAATAAAAGAAGTAAATACAAAATTAAAATGGTAAATAAAATAAATATGTAGCAAATGCAGACAAAATATAGACTTACTATATATTTAAATATAGTTAAAAAAGAAATCTTAATTCAAAATTAAAGAAAATTTATAAAAAATTTATAGAAGAAATTTTTCTATTAAAATATAATTGTCGCAACAGTTACGAAAAAGCAAAGTATATAATAAATATTAATTTACTTTGTTAAATTAAAGTCGAAAAAACAAATATTTAATTATCTATATTGTATATATTAGATACAATAGAAAGTATACAATTAGTTAAAGTAAATCAAATTATTAAGTACAATGTATATTGAGCTTAAAACTTAGTAAAACAATTTCGAAAATTTCTTGTTGTTAATTTGTTCTAATTTTTGCTAAATACATATTTAATATATATAATAAAAAACAGTCTAATTTTTATCTTTTTTAATTATAAATATAATAATAGTTTTTATAGCAATTGTATTAGCTAAATATAGACTAAATATAATTTTAATATAAAGAAAAAAAATAATTGTATTTACTTTTGTTATTAATAAAATCAAATTTATCTAAAAAAGAATTAGCTATATATAAATTTAATATAGATATAATATAGATATAATATAGAATTGTAAACAATATTTTGTTATTTTTTGCTATTAAAATATTAATTGAAACGCAAATATCTATTAAGTATAAAATTAATATAATTTTAATATAATAAATTAGCAAACAAAATTTGCTTTTCTTTAAATTAAAAAAAGTATTATAAATTTTTTTTAAATATGTAATAAATATAAGTATAATATATATAACTTTTAAACTCTTTTATTAAAACTAATTGTTGTATTAAATTTTTTATTATTACAAACAACTTTTTTTTGTTTACTACGCATATATTAAATATAAATAAAATATAAATCTTTAAAGATTCTCGAAATCTTAAATATATTATTATTACAAGATTTTTTTTTCTTTATATTTTTTTGATACTAGCATATACTTAATATAAATTAAACTTAAATATAATTAAACAATTTACTTAAAAATTAAATATTTGTAGCAAATATATTAATTTGCGCATAGTTTAAGTATACACTAAATATAAATTAATAAAATAAAATATATAAAAACAAACCTTTCGACCGAAATACTAATATAATGCTAAAAATAAATTAGCGTAAATTTAGTATATTTTAAAACTAAGTTAACAATATATTTCTCGCAAATATTTTTTAAATCGAAAGATAAATACTTGAAAAAAAATAATAAACAATAATTAATTAGTAACTTTAACAATTGTATTAATACCAATTTAATATTAGTCGAATTTCTATATAAAGTTGTAACTCGATTTATGCAACTTATATACTAAGATAAAATAAAAAGATTTAAGTTTTAAAATTTAGCGTAACTAATAATATTTAATATATACTAAATTTAAATATATCTATATATAGATTATATATTATTTTTTGTAGTTTTAACAATAGATATTATTAATACTTAATATAAACTAAGTTATAACAAAACTAGAAGTTTCTCTTTATTAGATTTGTTATTTATTTAATTGTATTTTACTTGCGTTAAATATAGACTCAATATATATTTAATATAGAATTGTGCTATAGTTGAACGCTTATATTTAAGAACAAGATTTGTTTACAGTTTTTAAGTAGATTAAGCTCTAAAAATATATTAAATTATATCGACAATTCCGGAATCTCTGCTTAGAAAGTACTAGTTGCGAATTCTACTAATTTGACTATTAGCTAGTCTAGGATTTTTTTAGCAGCAAAAGTCTTAACGCTTGCTTAATAGAAGTTCAATTTTGATGTTCGAAATACGCACAAACTCTCGCAATACTTTGCTTATATCTTTATTTGTTACTTGTTTACATTATAGTAATTTGTATAGCAAAATCGAACAATTTGTAAAATTTCTACACGCGTTAACGAGAATATCTCTTGTTGTGCGTATAATAATTATAAGTTGCGCTTGTAGATTGCGCTTATAAATTATACTTGTTACAATAGATTGCGCTTATAAGACTTAACAATATACAAGATTAGATCTTGACAAAGCGCGTATCAATTATATATTTGCAGTTTCTATTAATTGTTGCTTAATCTTGCGCTTAATTATGTAAAGCAAGTATATTAATATATCAACTAATTTGACTACTAGTTACTAATAGTACTATTAACAAGAGTTCCGAAATTGTCGATATAGATATTAGATTTGCTAATTCGTTTAATATAATTATCGAAAACCAAGTTAAATAAGATATTAACAACAAGAAATATATAAATGCGCTTTAAAATATTATTAGTAAAAACTTGTATTACAACGTAAAAAAAATCGATTTAGTTAAAGAAATTTATTAAAAATTTATTAAAATATAGAAGTTTAAAGAGTCAAATATACTAATAAAAATCTTTGTTAAATTCGAGTTTTTTAAGATTTTTAGTTGCTAAAATATTAATAAATATAAAATTAAGTTTTTTAATATTATTAATAAACTATTTATTTATTTAAGTAATTTAATTATAAATAAAAATTAATTTATCTTTAAATATCTAGTTAATTTTAACAATACTATTTGTCTCTTTATTAATTAATAAATATTAAAATATAAGTTTTTTAATAAAAATAATATTCGAAAATAAAAGTTGTTTGCTATTATTTGCAATTACAAGATTTAATATATTAATTTAATAAATATTTTAACTATTAATATTATGTTAATCTTAATAACAATTACTAGATTAATTGCTATTAAAATATACTTTTTGTTATTAACAATCTTAGCTTTGTATATATTAAACGAAAGAAATATATAAATTGCGAAAAAAAAAAAAAAAAAAAAAATTAAATTGCTAGAATTTATATCTAGATTTACGTCTTGTTTTAAAGAGCAATAGCTTTAAAAACAACTAAAACAATAATAAAAACAAATATTGTTAAGATTACAATAATTAAAAAAAGATTAAAAGAAATTTAAATTTAAAAAAAATAAAAATAAATTTAAGTTTAAATTTAATAAGAACAAAAATAAGAATAACAATAACAGAAAGTAAAAAACTATTAAAACAATAATTTATAGACGTTATTTTATTTTTGTTGTTATAACAATTTTGTTTGCAATTTTTAAATTGTTTGTTTTTACAACTTTAATATTAGTTTTTGTTGTTAATTGTTTCTTGCGCAAATAAGTCTTCGATACAAAATGTTCGCAATATATATTTAAGAATTCTAGTATTTTTGTATTTTATTTAAAAATATCTTAACAACTAATTTAAAATATAGAGAGCAATTTATTTGTTATAGATATTAAAAGTATTTATTTATTTATTAAATGCAAAGATAAAAAATCTTGTTATATTACAATTTACAATATATAATATATATTTAACTCTTTTTACAATTTAATCTTCTATAGTTATTTGAAAAATATTAATATTGTTCGAAAAATTATTAGTTATAATTTTTCTATTAGTATTTAGCAAACTCGAACAATTAAAAACTTTAATTTTTAATTTTTTAATTTTTAAATACTTATTGTACTTATTGTTGTTGTTATTGCTCTATTAACAATTAGCGAAAATGCAATAATTATATAATATAAACAACTTAATTATCTAAGCAAATGAAGAATTTATTAGTTAATTTGCAAAGATACTTTCGATCTTATTAAGTTTTCTTCGAATAATACTTGTATTTCTTGCGTATACGTAGAAAGCAAAACAATATCTTATTAAATTTCTATTAAATTTAGTTGTTAAAAAAACAATTTTATTTATATCGATATTATAAGACTTATATTTTTAGACAATTTCGATAACACTTGTTATATTTGTATTTAACTAAATAATAAAATTAACTATTTGCAAATAAAATATTTTAAAACCAAAATTAAAATTAATTTATTAATTTTTTCTAAGCGCTATATCGATAAATTTGAGTATAAAGATAATAAATATATTTGTATTTGTATTAATAACAATAATAAATATATAAATAAAGTTTTTTAGATTTAACGCAAAAAGCACAAAATATATATCGAATTAACAATTGTTGTCTTCTTTAAAATAAATAAACATATTAACTATCTTACTTAAATCTTAATACAAAAGATTAATATTATAATTAAAGATATTAACTTAGTTGTAAATCTTTAACTAAAAATTATTTAAATAGTTAACTTATATTGCAATATCTTTTTTGTTATTAAACGTGTTATTATTTTTTTCGAAACAAATATTAAATATCTTTATAATACAAGCATATTTGGCGTATTAAGTAGTAGAGAGAAGCGTTAAAAATCTAATTACATATTAATTAACAAAAGTTTTAAAATTGTATTTAATTCTTAATTTTAGTAGAATATAAGAGAGACTATATCTATTGTATAATAAACAACAAAGACAGGATTTAACAAATATTAAAAATTTATTAGCTAAATAATAAACAAGCATTATTTAGCTCTAATTCTAATTATAGCAAAACTAGTTGTTAAAATAACAATATTTGTTTGTTTATAATCTTATTTACGCAATCTAATACTACAAATATTATTGATAAATTTCTAAATTTTGTAAAAGCTAAATTGAACAAACTCTTTGTAACAATATTATAACAATAACAAAAAGTTGTTTTGCTCTTAAATTATATCAAGAAGTTAAGAACTTTAATAAAATAAATTTATTTATATTATTTAAAATTCTATCTTTTTTAGACTTTAAAAATATTATTTTTTTGAATTATTTTTTAACTTTAAAAACAATATTCTTTTCGACTCTATTAATTTTGATAAGTTTTTCGAAATTATTAAATTATTAGATACGTTTTAAAATTTATTGTTTTTAAATTTCGATTTAGTATTGCAAAAACACTTAAAGCTTTAATTGTATTAAGATAAATTTGTAGATTCTTTTACTTTGTTGTTTAAGATTATATTACTAAAGTTATATAAGTCTAAAATTTATGTTAAAGCTATAGCAAATATTTATTACAAAATAGATTAATAACTAGTTAAACAAAACAAGATTAAATTTTAAAAAATAATAATATATATATTAATTGCTTAGTATCTAACAAATATTACGCACTTTGTAAAAAATAAGTTTACAAAATTAAACAAGAAGTTAATAACAAAATGCTTCGCTATAAAGTTTATTAAGTTGTTAGAAACTTTAAACGCAAAAATCTAAATTATATCGAAATCTTTGCAATTGTAATTAAGTTTATAAGTTATAAGATTATCTTTGTTTTTGTTGTTGTCAACAATTGAAACTTGAAGCAAATAAATATTGTTATTGTCTTTTTTTACAAAAATATTAATAAAAAGATCTATATAAAATTGTTTTACAACTTCGAACAAAACAAAAAAAATTATTAATTTAGAAAAACTCTCTATAAATTTAAGCAATTGTCTCGAATATAATATAATACTTTTGTAGTGTTTTTTAAAAAATATTACTTTTGTTTATTAAATTTCGATCTAAATATCTTTACTAATAACTTTATTATTATTGCTATCTATATAGACAATCTTTTGATTATTAGTATTAATAAAAAGTTTATCGACATTGTTAAAAAAAAATTTGTCAATTAATTTGAAATAATTGACTTAAATTTTGTTTAATAATATTTAGAAATTAGAATTAAATACGATCTTGCAATTTAAACTCTCTATTTAAGTTAAAAAGTATATCTAAAAAAGATATTAAAGAATTACGAGATATAAAAATATAAACTAGTTGTTACTTCTATAAACATATTTAAAATATATATTATCGACTTAAATTATATTGTTAGTTTAGATTATAATTATATTTATTAATTAACAATTAATTCTTTTATATATAAAATGCTAGATATACAACTAGATGTTTCTTTTGTTGTTTTAATAATAAGCAAATATATTTTTAATTTTATTAACACTTATTAGAAGATTGTTAAACAAATATTCCGTTATTTTTAAAGTATCTTTGATTTTTGTTTTACTTTTTGTAAAAGTATTTGTTTTTTATTAGATCTAATCGACGTTAATTGAGAGAGATACTTGTTGTTTTATTGCTTTTGTTGTTTTAATAGTAAGCAGATATATTTTCAATTTTATTAATACTTATTAGAAGATTGTTAAACAAATATTTTGTTATTTTTAAAGTATCTTTGATTTTCGTTTTACTTTTTGTAAAAGTATTTGTTTTTTATTAGACTATATCGATGTTAATTAAGAGAGAAATTAAGATACTTGTTGTTTTATCTTTAAGTATATCTTTAATCTAGAGAGTATTGTTATTAGTTAATTATTTAAATGTTAATTAATTGTTGCTTTTTCTATTTGCGAAGTCGAATATATTAGACAAACATAAAGTGTTAAAAAAATTATTTAACTTTGAATATTGTTAAAGCAATTGCAATTTTTTTATTTATTCTTATTATTATTGTTCATATTTAGAGTTTTTGTTGTTGTCAAAATCTTTTCTTTAATATTTTCGATATTGTATCTAATTATTATTGTTATCTATTGTAACAACTAAATAATTATAGTATTTACTAAGAATTTTGCGCAATATATTTGAACAAAGTATATAGATATTTAAATCTAGTTTATTTGTAAAAAAATTGCAAATAACTAAATTAAACTAAAAAATATTTTTATTAAGAAACAAACAATTAACAAATTAGTTAAAACTTTTTCTTATAATATTCTTAAAGTAGTTTTAACAAGTCTTTAAACTAACTTAATAGCTAAATTACTTGTAATTTTAAACATAGATATTAGACTTAATTATTTAAATAATTTGCAACTAAATAGTTGCTATATCTATTGTTGTTAATCTTTGTATTATTTATTTAAATTTGTATTTATTGTTTTCTTTGTTTTATTAATAAAGTTATTAAGTATTATTAACAATATCTATCTAGCTTTTATTAGAGTTTTGTCTCTTATATACTCTTTAAGTTTTAAAGAATCCCGAACTTATAAATTGTTAACAAAGAACTTTTATATACTTTTTTTATTTTTGCTAAAAAAATACTTGAGACTTAGAAGTTTTAGAATAAATTTAAAACTTAATAAAATTTGAAATATAATTTATATTAAAACTAATTTCTAGATTTAGATTAAATAAAAGTGTTAAAATATTGTAATCAATTTAATCTAGTATTAATACTACTTAGCTTAATACTATTTAACTCGATACTATATAATTAATTCGAGTAGCTTTAATTAATATATATAGATAGACAAAGTCTTAGCTTCTATATAGTAACTAAGCGTTCTATTATTTATTATTTTGACAATTTTAATTTTACAAAATACGCTAAAAACTTAATATACAATTTGTACAATCTTATTTATTTTCAATATATATTACAATTATAATAAATCTATATTTAAATTCTATATTATATAGATATATCGAAATTGCGTATTTGAAATTAAGCTAATAGTTTTTGTTTTAATAGCTATCGATTATATTAAATATAAGTTTAGCTTATTTTAAATTTTAGAAATTGAACAAAATTATAATTACTTAATATAATAGAATAATTAACTTATATATCTAGTATATACTAGATATATACAACTTGTCTTTAATACGTCTTTTTTAATTTTAAATTTTTCTACTTTGTTTAGCATAATTAGATTGATTGTCGGGTCGGATTTCGATTCCAACTTTTGGAATCAACTCGACTTGTCAATTTTAATATTAGAAATCAATTCGAAATTCAAATCGATTTCTATTATTTTAGAATCGAATTGATTCGATTTAACTCGAATCTTGATTTCAATATTAGAAATTAAACCAAATTGCCAAGAACGTCAAGAATACTAAAAATAGTATAAAATAATTTTAAATTTAGATTTTTTATTATTTTTTAGATAATGCACAATAGTAATATATAATATAAAAATAATCTACTATATTTATTAATTAAATTAAATAGATTAATTATTTCTATTAAATTATGGATTAATTATTACTAAAAATAAAATAAATTACTAAATATAGTAGTCTTAGCAATTCGAATTGATTTTTCGAATTGATTTTCGATTCTAAGTTTGCAACTCGAACCGAATAGTCGATTTCAACATTAGAAATTGAATTAACTTTTCGATTTTAACTTTTGAAACCAACTCGATCCAAACTCGATAACCCGATCCGACGCGATTAGTCTAAGCATAATCTATATTGAACATAGACTTAATATAGACAAAACTTATCTTGAATAAAAAATTCTATCTAAGACAAGCTTATTCTAGATAAGAAATCTGCATCTAAGATAAGCTATATATCTAAAAATAAAAAGTATTTAATTTAATAAATTTATAAAATTAGTTTATAAATAATATAAATAAAATAAAAGTATATTTTATAAATTCTTTATATAGCAAACTCTTAATTATTATGTATATAAGTTGTAGATTTAAAATTTATATAATATATATATATAGTATTAATCTTATTATTTTTTAAGAAACTTATAATATTAGATTTTTGTGCAACACTTTAATTGTGTATTAATATTTATTATATATATTAATTAAATAAAGTATTATTAAAGATTATTAATATTTTAAAGTTTAACTCTATTATATATTAAAATATATATATAGTATATTTAAATATACATCTTTGCAATATTTAACTTTAAATTTTTAAAAATTTCAATATTAAATTTTGTTTGCTTTGTTTTTCTTTTTTCTTTTTAAAATAAAAAAGTAATCTAAGTAATCTTAGAATTAATTGCAATAACAAAAAATCTAATCTACTCTTAATATAATTTTAAATTTTAAATTATAAATAACTTAAGTTATATATATATCTATTAATATATATATTAATTAAGATTCTAACTAATATTTTGCTTTTTTATATACAAAATAAAGAATTTTCTTTAAATATATGTATAAATATACTAAAATATTGTACTAATTTTATATTTTTAATATAATTATTTAATTGTATTCTTTAAAAATAATTGCAATTCTATTAGTATTAATAAAAGTCTATATATAATAGATATTAGTTTAGTATATAATAGATATAAAATATTAAAAAATCTGTTTTTTTAAGTCTTATAAACAATAATTTGTTAAAACTATCAAAATTTAATTTTTTTAATTTTTTATAAAAGTATTTTTGTTAATATTTTAATTACTTAATATTCTGTTTCACTTAAAAGTATTAATATTATTAAAATTTAAAATTTGTTTATATATTTAATATATATTCAATATATAGTAAGTATAAAGTAAATTTTAGTTTTATTTATCTACTGTAAAATTGTTTGTTAATCTTAATTTGCAAGATTCTTAAATATAAGAGAATTTTAAAACCAAAATATATATAGATTTCGAATACAAAAAATTGCTAATATGAAATTAAATATAAACTAAGTTTAAAGATAATATATATATAAAATAAATAACTAAATTGCGTAAATATAAAACTATATTAAACTTATACTATATCTAGAAGCTATTTATGCTATAACAAAGTTTTAATTTCGCAATATATAAATCTTGTTTTTAAGCTTTAATTAATTGCGTATTATAAATTTTTTACAACTTTAAAAATACAATAGATATAAAAAATTAAATTTATATCTACGTTCTAGACTCTCTAAGAAACAAAACGTTGATTTTACAATAATTGTTCTTTAATTGCACGCTAGTTAAATTACGATTCTACGTTAAGCATTAATTAAAAAATTGTTTTTTAACTAATAAAAATTTATTATGCAACGAAAAGTAGATTGATCAATTGCTATTCAACAAAAAACAATCGAGTAAATAGCGATTAAAGCGATTAATTAATAAGAAGAGTTAGTTAAATATTAATTAATTATTTTACTCTTTGTTGTATAATAAACTTTCAAAAAAGAAGAGTCAATTAAATAACAATTAATTAATCTAATTCTTATTGCATAACAATTAATTAACAAGAAGAGTTAATTAAATAGCAATTAATTAATCTAATTCTTTTGTATAACAATTAATTAACAAGAAGAATTAATTAGATAACAATTAATTAATTGAAAAGAAATATCTTTGCGAAAGACTTCAATAAATACTTGATAAAGAGCAACAACAAAGAACAACAACAAAGAGCTTAATAAAAAGCAACGACAAAGAGCTTAATAGAAGATAGCAACAAAAGATAACAACAAAAGATAATAACAAAAGATAACAACAAAAGATAACAACAAAAGACAACAACAAAAGACAACAACAAAAGATAGCAACAAAAGATAACAACAAAAGTTCTTTAAAATATTATACAAGATATAAATATATAATTCTAAATTATATATTAAGTTATTATTGTAGTTAAAAGTATAATAAAGCAAATAAAGTTATTGTTAAAGTCTTTCGCGAAATAAAAAAAGCTTTGTAGAAAACTATTATATATATATATCTTTGCTATTACTAATTCTTATTATCTATTATATTGTTATTAGTTAAGAAAATATTAAAGTTTAAATTAAGATCTATAAAAAAAATTGCTTCAAATTTAATACAATATTGTAAGCTTCGAATACTAATTTATGTTTTAATTGCGAAAATTATTTTTGTTATATAGACTATTGTAGATATTAAGCAAATAATCTCTTATATACTTTATAAAGACAAGATTCTTTAATAAAGTCTTTATTAAATTTATTAAATATTGCAAAATTATTAACTAAATAAAGAAATCTACAAAAGAAATTTAATTAATACTATTATAAAGAATATTTAATTTATAACAAAGAAATTTGCGTCTTTTTCGACTTATATTGTCAAAATTAACAATATATAATCTAAACAAAAATATCTTTTCTAATTAATTTTATTAAAATTGCTTAAACAATTTGTTTTTAACCTTTTTATAAATATGCAATTTTAACAACAAATTAATTTGTTTGTTAAAAAGAATTTAAATTTGCGAAAATTTAATTGTTGTTTTTAAAATATTAATTTTTTATTACTTAAAATTCTTTTTTATATTTTTTGTTGTTTTTAAGTAAAGAGAATCGTTTATTTTAAAATTAAAAAAGATAGTATAAACAAGTTTATACTTGTTATTTTTATTAAGATACGTAAAATAGTATTAACAAATTATAATATTAAATTTGTTAAAAACTTTACTTTTAAAAACAATAATTGTATCTATCTATATTATTTTATTTTATAACTTCTTATTGTTTTAACTTTAATTAATATTGTAATTGTTAAATATTAAATATTAAAGTAAATATAGAAGTTACTTGATTGCAAAATAAGTTCTTTGTATTAAATATAATATTATTGTAAAAGTTATTTAATAATTAAGTAATTATTGTAAAAGACTTTTGCGCAATATATATTATAATAACAAGCTTTGCAACAATAAACTTTGCAACAACAAGTTTTGCAATAATAAGCTTTGCAATAGTAAACTTTACAATTCTATCTTTTGTTGCAAATTGCTTTGCGTTATTAATTTTTGCAATAAATTTTAATATATAAAATATTATTTTAAGTATTAAGAAATAAAACAATAAAAAAGACCTTAAAATTTAGGAAATTATGGAAAACTTTAATATTAAATTATAGTATATCTTTTAAAATATTTTTATTTGCGTCTAATTATCTTTATTCTTACTAATATATACTTTATATATTTTATTATTAAGTTTTTCTCTTTTTTATTGTTGATTTATTTATAGTTTTACGTAAGTCGAAAAGTATTTAGTATTAAAAAAGTCTTTTTTAAGATTTTGCTATTGTTGTTAACAATTTTCTAGATATTGTTAATAGAAACTTTAAGTACTTTAAGTACTTTAAAAACTTTAATTGCTTTAATTACTTTACTTTAAAAACTTTAATTATTACAATTAATTATATCTTTTTGCAAAAAACTTCGAAATATTCATATATATAAAAGTTTTTTTTGTTGAAGTTTTTTGCGATGTAAGTCTTTCGCAATAGAAACTTTTTACAACTTATTTTACTAAGTTCGAAATTAGACTAATTGTTCGAATCGATTTTTTCCTAAAATCGAAAATCGATCTAAAAGTTATATCTAATTAGGCTAAACTTTAATCTAATATAGTTAGTAATTTTATAATTTATAAAATTTGGTTCCGAATTTATAAAAATTCGGTTTCAAACAGTTAGTCTATTCGAAATAAACGCAAAAGATATAAAAAAATGTTAAAACTACTTAAGATTCTTAATAAAAATAAAACAAATATAAAAATAAAATAAAATAAATTTATCGACAAAAGAAAGATAAACAAATATAATAAGTACTAATTTTCGATGTTTTAATATATAGAGTTTTAATATTTAAAGAGAGTTAAAAGCGCTTATAAGAGAACGTTTGAATATAATAATTAAACGTCTTAATACAATACAAATAGTATATAAATATATTGTTCTAACTAAACTTGTTATATATATAGAATACTTTAAATTATCTATAAATCAAAAGAGTAGACAAATAATACAATAATACTTTTCAATAATTTCTTATTTAAAATAGATAAATTTATTTGCATTATTTATTGCGATATTAAGTTTTAATCTATTATCTTTATATTTATTATAATCTTTTTACTTTTAATATTGTAATTTTTTTAACTATTTATATTTTATTTTTCTAATAATAACTTTCTTTAAGTTCTAAAAATTGCAAATTATATTTTTTATATATATTTGCTACAACTATCACGACTTATTAGAGTAAATAAAGATCTTTATTATTAAACTAGTATAAAAACATTTAAAGTAAATAACTGAAAACTTAAATTTATTTACTTTAAATCTTAAATATTTTAATTTATAGATTAAGTTATTTGTTACAAGCTTTTGCAATTGCAACAAACAAATATTATTAAACACTTTAATATATTTTTGTGTTAAATAAGTTAATTGTACTTTAGTTGCGTCTTAATATCTTATTATTTCTATTATTTTTAATTCTAATTTTAAACTCTTTAATATTGACAAATCTTGCGTTGAAGACAACTTAGAGCGCTTTATCTTTTATTTCTTATCTTAATAAATCTTTATTTTTGTTTATCTATTATTTAAATTATAATGCGAAAGAGTTTATATTTAAATTTATAATAAATACAACAAAAGTCTTCTATAAAGTCTTTAGTACTAATAGTTTTTTGTAGTGCAACTTTATATTTTATATATCTTTAAGAATTTTTAATATAGTTTATTAATTAATTAATATTTGTAATCTAGTTATTGCATAATAGTATTTCGAAAAATAAAAAAAACTTTAAACTTTATTAATATTAAAAAAATAAAAGTCTATATAATTAATTTTTACAAACGCTTTATTTTTTATTTTATAAAGTATATCGAAAACTAAATTTTGTTTGCTTAAAAAGAAGCAAACAACAAAGATACTTTGCGTTAATATAAAATAAATATTAATTTAATAGAAACTTATCTTATTGTTAGCAAATTACTAGACAATAGTAAATTCTTTAAAAACAAATATTCAAGAAGTCAAAATAATTAATAGCAAGTAAAATATTTAGTTTTGTTGCTTTACAAATTTCGCAAAAACAATACAAAGAGCTTTAAAGATTTTTTCTTTAAAAAGAAATTATTAGATATAATTATTAACAATTAGTTTTAAACTTTAGTTAAATATATTAAATACTATTTAGCTTTTGTGCGTACAATTAAGAAATTAATATTGCAAAAAACTAAATTCTTTTAAAAACAATTAAAGTTATATAGTTTATTCTTTTAAATTTAGTTTGCTATTATATTGTCGAAATTTAATACAAATTTATTATATTATTTTGTAATTATTTTCGAAATATATAATTTAAATAAAATTATTACAAAACAATTTTTATTTAAGAATAGCTTATAGTTTTTTTAAAAGAATCTCGACACCATTGTTAATAATACCACAATAATATTTAATAATAAGAAGTTTTCTATATTATTTATTGTTAAAGATAACAATTTTAACTTAATTGTTAAATTTTCTTAGCAATTTACTAATACGCAACAAGTGCAACTAAAGTGCAATAATTATAAATTTAATATTAATTATTAATTTTAAATATATTAATTAATTAATATAACTCTTGTAAAAACAATAAATAATTGCAAATTAAGAAACAAATTAAATAAATAACACACATTTTTTATTATATTACTAATATAAAATCTTAGTTTTAATTTAAAATAATAGCTACTAAAATAAATTAAAACTACTTTATTCTTTAATTTTTTAACAAAATTTACGCAATTAAGTTTAACAAACAACAACAATTTGTTAATAGTAAAAACTATTAAAAAGACAATTTAAAAAGAACTTATTATTTATTACAAATTATATAACGCGAATTTAAAGCAATTGTCTATTAAATTTTAAAAATAGTATTAAGTTAAATAATATATTTTTAACAACTTATTACAATTAAGACAATATATAAATTCTTAGTAAACTCTATTATTTAAGATTATATTTTAACAAATATAATAAATCTTAATAAGATTTAAGTTATTGTAATTTATTTGCTATAAATAAGTTATTTTGTCAAAAACTTTAATCTTGTTAAGAAAGCTCTCTTAATTTATTTTGTATTACAAAAAACTTATATTAAATTTTTTTTTTTGCAATTATAATTTGTTTTAAGTCTTTTATATTATTAAACAAATAATAAAGTCTTTAGCAATATTAAATATTGTTGCTATACTAAACTAACATATATATAAATAATAAAACAAAGATCTTTTAATACTATACAATACAAATTTCGATTAATAATTCGATTAATTTTAATACCTGTATTAAGACTCTTATTAATTATTAAATTAAACAAATTTATTTAATTGTATTAAGTTAATTTAATGTAAAAAGATATTACAAAAACACTTAATAATAAAAATTAATAATAAGTAAATTAATTATTAACAAATACTTAACTAAGAATTACAAAATCTTTAACAATTAAGAAAAACAAACAAGCACTATTGTTGTATCTAGTTTTACTATATAAATATAGTGTTACAAATTTAAGACTTAATAAAAATAACAAATAAAAAATAGTTAAACTTTTATAATTGCAAATCGAATATTTGTTAAATTTAATATTAAATAATTAAGCAATTTGTTTTATTGCTTTAATATTAATATTATTAATAAAATACAATTTTTGAAGTTTTTAATACTATATAACAACTATGCTTTACAATAACTTTTTACTTTATTTAATATTTTAATTACTAAAATTTTAATATTTAGTAATTCGAACAATATTAAAGATCTTTTACTATTTATTAAGTGTTTTAATATCGAATTTTGATAAACTTTTTAGATTTAAAAAAAATAAAAGTTAAATTAATTATTAATTTGTATTCTTTATTAAACAATTATCTTATTACTTAATTATATATTATCTTTAGTATTATTAATTACTAAATATACAATTTACGTTAAAGTAATATTTAAAAAGATTATTGTATTTATTAGATATAAAAGTTATATATAATTTGTTGCACTTATTTATTAATAATTTCTTTTAAAATTAAGAAAATAATTAAAAATTTTTGTTAAAAATTTAAGTTGTATTTGTTTATTGCAACTATTTATTAAATAAAAAGATTAAAAATTAATAAGTTAAGAATGCACTTATTAAAAAGTTGCTTACTTATGTTTCTTAAAAAATCAAAGAAAAAGAAAATTATACTTAACGTAATTCGAAAGCTGATTATATTTATATTATAAAATTAATTGTTAACAATTAACAAAATAAACAAGCTTAAAATTAATAATATTAAGATAGTCTTTACTAAAAACAATTATTATATAAAATAATTTAATAAACTGCGTTCGACAAAATTAACACTAAAGATTTAATTAATTACTTATGTTAAAAAAAATATTAAAAGAAACGTTAAAAATATAAATACTATTGCGCAATCTTTGTAGTTAAGTAAGTATTTCTTGTTGCAAAAGACTTTTAATACAAATATTACAGAAAACTTTAATATATCTTAATACTATATAAAGTTTTTAACAAAGTTGTATTTTAAAGTTTTTAATAAATACTTTATTAATTTCTACTTTATAAATTGTTTATAATTAAAAAAAGACAATTATCTTTTGCTAGCTTTTTAAAATTGTATTCTACATATACATTTTTTTAATTTGCTAATATTAAGATTATATTTTTCGCTTTGTATTAAATAAAAGCTAAACAAAAACAAGTTATTTAGATCTTTATAAAAAAATTAATTGCAAAAATAGTTTTAGTTTTTATATATAATCTTAATTTAATCGAACTAAATTTGCAATCTTTATATTAATAAATATATTTTTTAAAGTTATACTACAATATCTTAATCAAAAATTAATATATTTGTTAATTTTAATAAGTAAATTATTTTGCAACAATTATTTATATTTTCGAATATTATTTATATAATATCTTCTTAAATATAAAGTTTTTTCGAATTATAAATAAAGCTATTTTAAAAGTAATAACTTTATTTAATTGCTTAATATTTAAAGATTAAAAAATTGAGAAATTAAAAAATTAAAAACAACTATCGACATTAAAGATTAGATTTGACAAAAATCGAAATTAATTTAATTAGAAGACGTTATCTTTGTATTAAATAAAATTTCTAATATACTAAAAGTAGAAACAATTATTAAGAAAATTATATTAAAAGCAAAGAGAAAATAAATATTTAATAAATAAGAGAAATTAAAGTAAATATTTGCTATTGTTATATACAATATAATAGCTATTAATTTAAATTAATTAATCTTTTAATTTAAAATTGCAAAAGTTTTTTGCAATATATTTATTGCAAATACTATATAAGAAGATATATATAACATATAATAATAATTGAAGCTTTCAACAAGAATAAATTAAGCACTTAAAAGAAAAAGAAAATAATTTGAAATAATTAATCGATTATTTGAAATAATTATATAGACGAAATTATTTATAAACGTTAGTATAAGACTTTTAAAAATTATAATTTGAATTATATATCTTAATTGAACTAAATTAATAAATTAATAGTTTTTGCAATTTAATGCAATAAAAAGTAATTTCTAACTATTGTAATTTTGTCTATTAAGTCGATATTCTTGTTTGTTGTTTTCGTCAATTGTTAAAGCTTAAAGCTATTATTATAATATTTTAAATATTACGTTGTCGCTATATTAATACAACAACAAGACTTATATATATTACAAACAATTTGATCTCTATTATTAATACTTCTTAATTTGATAATTATTTGTTCTCTAATATTATTTTATTAATTAATTTTTCTATAATTTATAATTCTCTTTATTAATTTAACTCTTTTAATAAGATATTTACAATATAAAGTCATAAGAAAAAAGCTTGTTTTACAAAAAAATTAATAAACAATTTAGAGAAATATTATACAAAAAGCTATGCGAAAGACTTTGTTTATTAAATATTTAAATTTTTTATAAATTAAAAGTTTTTTGTAGTAACAATCAAAATACTAATATAACTAAAAGAGAAATTTTTAACAATAACAATTTTAATAATAAAATAACTAAAAAGAAAGCTTTTTGTAGTAGCAATAAAGATAGAAGTATAATAAAATATAATAGCGTGCAAGATTTAAAGATAATAGAAATTAATAATAATAAAGAGAATTTGATGCATATTAATAAAGATCTATTAACGAAGATAAGTAGAGAAAAAAATATTATTAAAGATAGAGTATAAATTAAAAGTTAAGATTGAAGCTAAGTTGCTAGAACTTTTTCTAATAAATATAATCTTATATCTTAAATTCTTGCTAATTAGCTTAAAGTAATAATTACGATATTTTTCAAAAGATTTAGAGTTTTATTCTATATTAATATATAAAAAATTTAAAAAGCAAAAGCAAAAAAAAAAGCAAAAAAAAATCTTTTACAATATTTGTCTTTGTTATAAATTTTTATTTTTGCTTCTTATTATATTATTTATTTATTAAAATTATATTATTTATATTGTCGAACAATTTAAAAGAAAAAATTGTAGAAAAACAAGAGAAAAAATATATTATATTACTATTATTTTATTTAACGTTTAATTTATAATTCGAGAAATTAAATAATTTCTAAACTAATTATATTAAACTAAAAAAGATTTTTTAAATATTAAAGTCTTTCGCAAAAGATAATACTTTTATTAAAATCAACAATTCTATATATATTCTCTTAAAAAAGCTCGATATATTAAAGTATTAAATTTAATAATATAATTTTTTTTTGCAATTAATGCAAAAAGCAATTAAGACTACAATAAAGAAATTATTTTCTTTTATTAAAAAGCTAAAGAATTAATAACAAAAAAACAAATTAAGCGTTTAATATAACAATATTAATATAAGTTTCTTAATTTCATATAAACAATTCTATTTATTATTAAATTGCGAACTAAGATGCACTTCGATATAGTATATTAAATTGACAAATTTACTAAGTTTTAAAATTTAAAATCTAAAAATTCTTCTATTAGATTTATCTTTAAAGATATCTATTATATCTTAAAGCGCAAAATTATAATTTCTAGAAATATTTTAAAGATTAAGTTAAATGCAAACTTTATATATTAATATAGTTGCGTTATTTTCATTAGCAAAAACTATAAAAAAAAATATTAAATTTAGAAAATAAAATAAAATAAATCTTAAACTTTAAACTATTATAGATAAAAAAAAATTGAAAAGCTTTAATAAAGATTTTATTGTTAAAAGCGACAAACTTTTTATTATTAAAAATTACAAACTTAATATATTTTTTACTTCGATTAACAAACATTTTTGAGTTTACAATAATAAAGATTTCGATAAAAAGAACAAGAATTTTATATCTATTAAAGAAAACTATATTCGACGCATTTTAAATATAAAATCTCTTATTATTTAATTTGTATATTAACTTTATTAAATTTAAGATAAACTTAAGATAAATTATTATAGTTGCAAAAGACTTTTCGAAGTTTTTAACAAATTTTATTTGTTATTTTTTCATTTTTTTATAGACACTTTTGAAGTTTATTAAAATAACTATTATTATTTTTAAATATTTTTTCTTATATTTGTCGCTTTAACTTATAAGAAGCAACGTAAAATAACAAATATCTTTACTTTTATATTGAAATTTTACAAAGTTAAAATTAAAAATATAATAAAATTTATCTTTAAATTTATATATATTTAAATAGAGAAGTCGATCTTAATATTAATAAAAAAACTATATTTGTTTGCGTTTTTAATATAATTTTGTTCAACAATATATTATAACAAACTTCTAACAAAGAAATTCTTTACTAATTTGCGCAAATAAGTTGTCGAATCTATTATTGTTTTAAAAAGAAGCAAAAAAATTTAAAATTTAACATTGTTAATAATAAAAAATATTATCGAAAAGCTATTAATTAAAGAAAGTACGAAAAAAAGTTAATTAATAAAAACAAAACAATCTATTTGCAAAAAATAGAAATTAATATTAATATTTTAATAATTTAATATTTAGTTTTTTTATTCGATTAAGTTTAATATTGTTTTAAATTTATAAGATATTTTATTTTAAATAACAAGAGTAAAATTAAATTCTTTAAAGCTTATTAATTATTACAATACTTAATAAAAAAAGAGATTATTTTTATATTAAGATATTTTAATATTTTTGCTTTTTTTTAAATTAATCTTGTATATAATTTTTTATATTTTATATTTAATTTTAATTTTTGTTAAAGTTTAAACAAACTTTTTTGTTAATTTTTTTTATTTTGTATTTTTATATTACACATATTTAATTTAATATAAATTATATATAAAAAACTTTTAAGTTTATATCTAAAAATAATATTAATATACGCAAGATTATTAAAATCTTTAATACAATAGCAAAGATTAATATATTAATAAAAATTTAACAATATATTTATTCGAAAAATCTATATTATATAATAATAACAAATCGACAAATATATTAGATTTTTATTCAGTATATTATAGATTTTGCGAAAAATATTGCAAATTTTTTTAAAGAAATCTCTAAAAAAGTCTTTTGCAACAATAATAACAAAATAAACAATACTAATAAAGTAAATTTAAAAAATAAAATTTTAAAAAATATACTCTCTAATACTATTAACTAATAAATTCAAGAATTTTAAGAACAATATTTTATTACTTTAAAAATATATATAATTATTAAAATCTTTTATAGATACTAAGAGAGAAAAAAATTGTAAATTAAAAAATAATAAATTTTAAAAGTTTTTTGCATTATTTAATATATATATTAATCTTTATATTACTAATATAATACGCAAATATATTATAATTATAAATATAAATATTCTAGTATATAAAATAAAATATATATAAATAATATTTAAATAAGCTTATATTAATTAATATATCTTCTAAATTTTTTAAAACTATAATAAATTACCTATTATTATTGAATTTTATAAATTATCTTTCTGCGCAAAATATTATAAATTAGTTTATATATCTTAGTTTCGCTAAATTTTAAGAAATATATTAAAAATTAATAAAAACTTTAGTATTGCTTAAAAACTATTGCTTATTATTAATAAAAAGCTCTTTATTATTAAGCAAACAAATAATTAATAAAAATACAAATAAAATTTATACAATAATTTGCGATAATTTATATCGACAAACTTAATTGTTTTTAATTAATTTTAGACTTTTCGACATATTTGCTATAAATACAATATCACATTTACTAAAATTGCTATTTTAGTATCTTTTTATTTAGAAATTAATAAATATTTATATATAAAACTACAATAAACAAGTTGTTAATTTAAACTTTAAACATTTTAAGTAATATAACAAAATTATTTTTATTAATAAGTTAATATTTTAAATATATTTCTTATAATTATAGTTAAACTAATATTTATTAGAAACAATAATTAACATATATACAATATAAAGAATTATATAATAATTAAAGTTAAGAAGAGTTGTCTAAGTTAATATTTCTCGTATTTATATTGTTGCTTAAAATATATCTTTGTTATAATAAATATTGTATAACAAATATATAAAAACAAAAATTCTTTGTACAACTTTTTGCATAACTTTATTTTTAATCTTCTTATATATTAATAGATTCTTGCACAATATATTTACAAACTTCTTGCTTTTGTTTTAAACAATATATATATTATTAACACTTTTTACAAATTAGATTAACAAATAACAAAAAACACAAATTAATATTTGCTAGAATATAATAAAAATATAATATATTTATAAAAAAAACAATATAGTAAAAGACTTTAAGTATTATGCAAACAAATAAATAACAAAACTACAAATATTATAGAAGATTTTCGCGAAAAAATAATATATTTTAAAGAAACTATAGATATGCAATAGAAAAAACTTTTGCAATAATAATAAAAAATCTTTCGCAAGAAAAATTTAACAACAATAATATTTATAGTTGTCAATTGTACAACAAATATAATATAATTTTTTAATTGTTATTTAATTAATTTTCTATCTATTAACTTAATTTTTAGTTGTTAATTGTTGCAAAATCTTTTACAATTTTGTAGCAATTAATAGTTGTTAATGCGTTTAACAATTGTTCAATTAATAATTAAATTGCTCTTCAACTATTATTATATTACTTTTTAACAAATTAAGATTAATTTATCTTTTAAGAGATCTATATGCAATCGAAGTTCAACAATAGTTTAATCGTAGTTTAATCGTATTTCAATTGTATTTCAATTGTCTAAAAATTGCAATTTTCTAAGAAAAATAATATTACAATCGCTATTTAATCGATATTTAATCAAAGAACAAATATGTTTCTATTGTTATTCTATTGTAATATAACTAGCGTTATATTGTCGAAATATTCGAAGAGCTATACAATAGTATATATTAGAGAAAAATAGAATTTTAGAAGTTAATTTTTAGTTACTTTGAGGCCCCTTCGCATATTTATACTCCGATAGTATCACGATAATTTCATTGTAGTATTATCGATTTAATAATACTATTATAGTTTAATCGTAATATCACGATGAAATATTGTTTTCTATCGTAGTAGATTCTCCTAAATTCGCTTTATATTGTAGTATTATTGTCGTGCTATCGTTGCGTTATCGTCGTGCTATTGTAGTGATATTTTCGATCGATTTAATATCGTTACGTTTTAATAATTTAACGATAGTAATATTGTAGTAAAACTAAGTATAGAGATTTGTAGTAAAAAAGTCTATTATAATTTATGTAGCATTGTTGATCTTAGTTGTAAAACTAAATTTAATAATATTGAAACGCACTAGAGTTAACGATAATTTCTTTCTTTATTATTTACTTATTTGTCTTTATTAATTGTAATTAAGATTATGATATTAAAGCGATTGCGATTGTTGTTTTTGTCGTTAAATTCTCTTTTTATTTTTAATTTTATTACTTCTAAACGTCGTTGTATTACAATATCGCCTTTTTTAATTTCTAAGACGTTCGCCTTACTTATCTTAACTTTAACTAATAGATTAAAACTTTTCTTTATTAATTCTTTGCTTGTATTGAAGTTGATTAGATAAATTGTAAAAGACTTTTACGACTATTTAATGCTTACGTAAAAGCAAGATTTTGAACAATATCTTTAAATTCGAAGTTATAGATAAGGCATTTAAGTTAATTTATGTTATACGATTACTTGCTCTTGTTGTTGTTACAATCTCAATTCGACTTCAAAAGAAAAAGAAGAACAAACAATTGTTCAAATAGCGTTTAAGAGAAACAAAGAAAAGACGAAAAAAAGCGAAAAAAAGAAGAAAAAAGACGAAGACAAAATTGACAAAGATAAAGAGAAAAACTAATATAATAAAGAAGAAGATTAAGAAGTTGAAGAAGAAGTTAAAGCAATAAAAAAATAATAACGTTTTTAATGTGTTAATTTTTAATAATTTGTATAATGCGAATGTTACATAAGTTTAGAAGTTAGTTGAACTCTTTCTATATAAATTATTTATGCATTTAGAAACTCTTTATATATATTAAAGTGTTTAGCAAATAATAGAAACAATGCGACGTAAAATATATTAATTAAAAGAGTCTTCAAGTTTAAAAAGTTAACAAGCAAATAATTAAAAATATCTTTTTTGACACAAAGCTATGCTTTTATATTATAAAATTATAAAGTTATATTATTTAATAGTTTATTAATTGTAAAAGTCTTTTACAATGTTATAGTTTATATAGCTTAAATTTACTTATTTCTTAATTTTGTTATTTTTAGACTTGTTTTTTAATTGCATCTTGTTATTTTTATTCTTATTTTTAATATTAATATTTGATAACATCTTAACAATAGTGTTAAGATCAATATTAATAAGCTTATTATTAATCTTGTTTTTATCGTTATAATTAATAGTAATGCTAGCGCTCTTTTTATAAGCTTTGACTTCTCTCTTATTTGTAAAAACGTTAATTTGTCGAAACAAAAATTATTTCGACTTCGAATTATTGTTTTTTAAAGAGGCGTTTAAGTTGATATTTATGTTAAGATTGTATCAACGAAATCGCACAACAAAAGATTCGAAACGTTCGAAATATATATCTATATTTTGATGTTTAAACTTGCGTCGTTTATAAAGCTAATTATACAAATTAATAAAATACTTATTAATATACTTTATTAATTAAGAATTAATTTGATCAAAATAATGCAATTGCAAAAATCGATTTGTAACAACAAGTTACATTAAAGTATTTAAAAGAAATAAACATTAACTTTAAAATTATAAAAAAATATTAAATATAAAAAGTTTTTTATAGATAAATATACACTTTAGAAACTTAAGTGTTTTAGACAATAATTTATTTACGTTTACGACAATAACATTGAACGCAAAGACTATCTTAAGTCAATAAATTTAAAAATCGCACAAAAACTTCTTTTTAAGTTTGTTATATATAGTTAAATTTTAAAAATAAGTTGTTCGATTATTTTAAACAATATTTATTTATGTTTATCTTAATTTTTTGATAGCTTTACGAACGATATCTTTTCAATTTTTGTATATATTTTAAATTTGTTTGCGAAGCAACTTATATACATTGTGCAATAACTTTATATTTAAAAACATTTGACGTATAAATTTATTATTATTTTATTTGACAAAAAGACTATATAATAACGTTAAATTTACATTTTAAGCTTTTCGATAGTTTGAGATTTATTTTTTGCAAAACTATTAAAATAATGCTTAATCTTTAATAATCGCATATTAACTACAACAAATGTTTGTTTAATTTGTAATTAAATTTCAAACGTTACAAATTAATTGCTTTAATTATTTTTATAATTGCTAAATATTAATGTAATAAAAAAATTTGTACAACTTTGTAAAGTAAAATTTGTAAATTGTTTGTTATCTTTATTAGAGTACAATTGCTTAACAAGTTTTAAAGAAAATAATGTTTTTTTTTGTTAATTCTTGTTTGTTGCAATTTGTAAATTAATTTTTGTTGTATTTCTTTAAATTTTAGTTGTCTTAATTATAGAAGCTTTCTTAATTAAGAAAGTCTTTTTTATAGATATTTAAACTATCTTGTTATTAGTTTTGGGCATCTTTAAGACTTTAATAAAATCTTTTTTTAACGTAATCGCTTTATTGAATTTTTAAGAAAAACTTTTTCGCAAATCTTCTTTATTTCTTTTAATATTATTTGATATTTTAATTTTCTAAGACAATAATTTGTTTTTCGAAGTTTTACTTAAATTTTTCACGTCGAAATGCGAAATGTTTTTGTTATTTTTCGCATATGTATTGATTAGCGTTTAAATATTAAGCTTAGAATCAACTTGTAATAAATTTTTTCGTTTGTTAATCTTAATAAATTGTAATATGCTCTAAGAGTGGCGAGAGATTAATTCGTGTTTGTTAACAAAGAATAGAAAAAAGATAGAAGATTTGACGAAAGTTGTAGTTTATAAAGAGAAGTTGTTTGATTTTGAACGTTTAATTACTTTAGATGCTTGCGTCTAGATTATTATCAACTTTAGTTAAGAAAGCTTTTTACAATTGATTAATTGATCTTGCTGCGTATAGAAGATGTTGGCTTCTTCTCTTTATTTATCTTAATATTGGAATTCTTTAACTTATGTTTGCGTCGACGCACATTATAATTAGACGTCGTTCTAGTCAATTTATTTCGAGTTGTGTTCGCGAAAGCTAGTTTCTAGCGATTAGAAGTGCTACATATTTCTAAGTGCTATTTTGTATTAAATTTGATCAAAAGACGCAATGCCTACTATTGTTTGCTTTGTGTTTAGTTTTCTTTGTTTAATACGTTTGCTTTGCGATCGTCTTAACTCTAAGATTAAAACGCAAAAGACATAATATGCTTTGTTAAACAATTGAATTAATGTTAATTAAAGCAAGTTTTTACAATTAATAAGTCGTCTAACGCTAAATCTATTGTAATATTATCTCTTAGCTCTTATTTTATCTTAATAGAGCACTTACTTTACTTTACGTCTATATAAGACAAAGTTTAAATATTATTAATAATTGATATATAGATATAAGTATTTTGTGCATCGATAATTGTAGTATCTAAGCGCATAATAAGCAAAAAATAATTAAGAGATTTATCTTTATAATATAAGTATTACGTAGATATTATAGTAAGACAAAGTAACATCTTTTTTATAAACTTGTAGTTTTCTCGATTCGCATTCTATATTTGTAATATTATTTACTTTATTTAACGCGTGAATTAATTAATGTTCTTTTTTTATGTTAAATTATTTTTGAAAACTATAATTTTTCTTTTACAATTATTATTTTTTAACAAGTAGTTACTTACTTTAAATAATCAAATTTAGCTTATAGTTATTTTTATTATTTTATGTAATAAAATATACAATTTTCTCGATTTAATTTGACACTTATTTAGCAATTATTAATTAACAATTTTCTTGTTTATTAAGAAAGACTTTTATAGACTTACTACTTTGATTGCAATTATAATATTGTTAATTTTTAAAAAAATACTATAGATACAATGCGACTTTATAGACTTCGACAAGATAACAATTTTTTTTGCGTCTTATCGCTTCTAGCTATTTTTTCAAACTTATAAAAATAACTTTTTTACGATAAAGCAAGTCAAATAAGCAACAAAGTTTAATTAACAATTTTAAACTATATTATTAAAAACAATAATTAATTGAGTCGCACAAAGTAAACGCGAAGATCTAATTATTTTTTTGACAAAATATTTTTAGAAAAGAGAATAAAATGCGACAAATTACAAGATTTTATTGTTTCACAATATAAAACAATACAATATTTACAATATTGACGATATATTTTACAATCGTAAATATAATAAGATTACTATAGATAATATTATTTAAAATCTAATTTAATATACAATTAGCAAGAAAGCTTTATTTTGTTAAATGTGCAAAAAAAAGATCTCTAAAGTACTAGAGTCGATTAGGAAAGATTAACAATTTATTATAAACGTCTCTTTAAACATCTTTATTATATTGAAAGAGTTAAACAACAATGTCTATTCGTTTTGTTTATTAATTTTTTGACAATCTTTTATCGATCTCTCTTCTTAATAGTCTTTTATCAATTCTTGTTCTTAATAGTCTTTTATTAATTCTTGTTTTTGATAGCCTTTTATCAATTTTCGTTTTTAACAATCTTTTATCGATTCTCGTTTTTAATAGTCTTTTATCAATTCTTGTTTTTAACAATCTTTTATCGATTCTCGTTTTTAATAGTCTTTTATCAATTCTTGTTTTTAACAATCTTTTATTAATTCTTGTTCTTAATAATCTTTTTTTATAAATTAGAAGAAGTTTTCTTACAAAGACTTAAAGACTTTCGTTAATTTAAAGAACAACAATAAAATTACAATTAAGACTTACAAAAAGAAAATTAATAAAATCAATTATATAATAACGAAATTCGACGAATTAACTATCTTATTTCTTGTTAAAAATAAATAAAAAACAATCTTTATTATTATTTATTGTTAAGCGACTCTTAACAATGCAAAGCGAATGTTAATAAAATTAGTTTCGAAGAATTTTACGAAAATTAATTTGAAGTTTTAATATTAAAAATGCTATTTAATTGATTAAGTTACAAAAGCGAAAAACGTAGTTTACAAATTTTAAATCAATTTTAAATACAATTTCGATCAAATAATAAAGAGAGATAGTTATATATAGTTAGCGATTATTATTGTATCTATAGATAAAGATATTGTTATATACAAGAAATTTAATTAAGAGATTGTTATCTTCTTTAATCGCATAAAAAACTATCTTAACAACACTCTTTATTAGCAAAAAAATAAGCAAGAGACGTGCGAAGATATCAAAATTAAATAAAAAGAAAAGTACACAATATATCGAATTAACAAAATAAGCTTTGACTTTAATTTAAAAATATAACAATTTATTACAATTTATTTTCTTTTACAAATAAAACGAAATGCGAGATATTAAAATTGTATTTTGACAAATTATATAAATTTGAGCAAAACGTTTAAGATTGTTATATACTTTATAACAATAAATATACTTTCTATAATGCGATTGAAGAAATCTTCTAAATTTACAATTGTTTTTTATGTTTTATTTCTTAATAATAAAAGGCTTTTACGATTAAACAAGATCGCATTTATATTTTTTTTAATTGCGAAAATCTTTTATAAACAACTTGTATATTAATCGAAATATAGATACTTAATATTTAAGCAACTATCTTTTTCAATAAATATAATATTTCTTAATCTATTTTTTTTATTTTTTTTGTTTATTTAATTACTTAGTAAATACGAGTTTTTAATTGTATATTTTTTAGATAATTCAATTTATTGCTTTATTATAATAATAATAAAACTTATAATAAAATCGAAGCTTTTAAGCGTTTAACACAAGAAAAAAAATTTACAAGATATTATAAAATATTTATCAATAACAAGAAGAATACTAAAATAATTATTATAACAATATCTAATACTTTGAATAAATGTAATAAATTTAAAACACAAGAAAAGTAATGCAAAAGTATAAGATTTGTTGAAGCTAATTAACAACAATTAGATTTAACTTAATCAAGAAGTCTTAAAAATTGCTTTTGTGTTTTTGCTATAAATAAAACACATATAGTAAAGAGCTAAATTACGAATATCAATATTGTTATTGTGTAATTTAGAATAGTCTTTTATATTTTTCTAATTAAGACTTCGCTATCTTATAGAGTCGATAACGTAAAAAAATATATAATTTTTATCGAGTTTTATCAAGTTGCAAATTAATAATTATTTAGAGTCTTAATTTATTAAGAAGTAATTAAGAACGTTAATTTTTATTTTTTTTCTTAAAATTATTTTACAAAGAGATTGTGTATTATTGATTGTATTGTAATTAATTTTATTATTAAAAACAATTTGAACGTAGATATTAAAAGTTTATATCTATAACAAGTTTATTTGAAAGTTATGCTTCGACGCACGCATGCGTTAAGAATTTTCTTCAATTTGTTAATTATTATTAAGAAGAGTCTTTTTTGTTTACAATTTTTTTAAATAAGTTGCAACATAACAACTTTAAAGATAAATATTTATATAAATGTTAAAAATTAATTTTGCGATTGTTTTATTCAATCTAAAGAAAAGAAACTTAAATAGTTATTTAATACTTAACGTTAACTTAATTTTGTTTGTGTCTAACTTAAGTTATTAACTCTTAAATAAAAAGAAATTAATCTTAAAGTTACTAACATAAATTCAATATTAACTAATTCAAAATATTTATAAAAATAATAAAAAATATTAAAGAGTAATAAATTATATATCTTAAAGAAGTTTTTGATGTTCGCGACAATAGAAGTATTAAAGACGCAAACGTTGCTAAATAACATTTGTTTGCAAGTAAATATACTTTGCATATTAAAGCTTTTTTAACTATAAAAAACTTTTACAAACTTGTTGTCAAATATACGCTAATATATTAATAAATAATTCGAGACAAAAAGAAAAAAGTAATCTAGTGTACAACGTTAGCGATTATGCTTTATCTCTACGCAATTCTTAAGATTATACTATAGATCGATGTAGTAATAATATATTCTTAAATAAATCAAAGTTAACAAAACGAATCTTAGCGAAGATTTAACAAAGATATAAAGAAGACTATAATTATGCCTTATAACGTTTAAATTAAGCAAAAAGAAATATAATTTTTAAGAGAATAATCGAAATTGTTACTTCTTTAAGAATTTATTAAGCAAGTTGAACGCAAATTAGAAGATTAATTAACAATTGCGACTAAGCAATTTCTATCTCTACGTTGTTTTAAAAGAGTACTTTAGCTTAAAAACTTACAACAATATTTAAATTATAAAAAACATAAAAAAGATTATGTCAAAAATAGCTATTTATCTTAATTAAGACTTAATTAGAGACAATCAAAAGAAAGATATTATAAAGATAGAAAAATAGATTTAATACAACGACAAATTACTAAGAGCAAACGATTCAATTATCTTAATATTTCTTAAATTAGAATCTCTCTTATTAAAGAAATTTCTTGAAGCTCTTCTTTTGTATTAAAGAGAAAATATTCTTTTCGTTTAATAAATAAGTTTAAGAAAGTCTTTTATAGTTACAATATTACTAATTATATTATAATTTATAAAAGACGTTCTTGTATCGATGCAATTTGACTCTCTTTTAATTAACAATTCTTCTCTTTTATTAATAAGCTTTTACTTTCTCTCTTTTACTAGCAATTTAACTTTTTTTTCATCAACAATCTCTCTCTTTTATCAATAGTTCCCTCTCTTTCACATTTCGACTCTCGTTTTATTAGCGATTTTCTTTTACTAATAGTTTTCTTTTTACAATAACTTTCTTTTTACAACGACTTTCTTTTTATAACGACTCTCTTTTCACAACGATTTCTTTCTAAATCGTCAATTTTTATACAACTTTCTTAATTATAATAAGTTGAAGTTGATAATTTATAATTGCGTTATCAATTCGATATCGTTGTTTTTCGTTATCTACTTAATAGTTAAAATAAACAAATGAGAAAAGTTTTTAATAAACAATTTTAAATAAGAAAAAACTTGTAAAAGACATTTATAAACAAGGAAGTTGCGACATAATAAATTTCTTTTAGTACTTAACAACTTAATTTATTAAACATTTATCTTATAACTACTTTGTTATATAATTAGACGTTAATTTTAACAAATAATGAAAAAATAAATTTATAGATTGCTAAGATATAAATAAATCTTATTTTTACAAATTTTTGATTGCATTGTCTTTATCTTTATTGCTAGACTTTATTGTTACTAGATTTCTAAATTTTATCTTAATTTCTCGTACTCTTTTAAGCAAATATTACGCATTATATATTTTATATGCGTTCTTTAACTTTTACAATAAAATCAAAAAAACCTTTTACAATCGCACAATTTACGTTGAAGAAAAAAATAATGTAGTTTATAACGAAGATTACGAAACTATAAAGAGACAAACAAAAGTTATAGAGCTTAAACTAGACACAAAGTAATAAAATTTTAAAGCTAAAAAACATAAAGCAAGATACTACGACAATATTCTTTAATTTAGCAATGTATAAGTTTAAATGTTTAATTATCGAAGTTATTGTTTTTTGTACTTCTTTTCTTTTATTTCTCTAAACGCTTGTAAAACTATACGAATCTCTAATTAAACAATAAGATTTGCTTAAATAAAAGAAGAGTTTTTAAAATTTTTGAGTTATAACAATTAAAGAAGACTTTAAATGTAAAAAAGATTGTCGCAATAAATAGAATTCTAAAGTTAAATTACACAATATATTAGATTTGTTGCTCTAGAAGCTATTTTAAAAGATAGCGAAATATACTAGAAAAGACAATTATAAACTACAATGTATTCTAGAAACTAATGTAAATTAACTTATCTTTAATTATTTAGTATAATTATATATTTTTTTAACTAATTGTAAAAGTCTTTTATTGTCTATCTTGCTTATAAATATATTGAGAAAGTAAGATGTACGTATTTTTTAAAAACATTGCGATCGCAATCTAATTCTTTTGTTATTTTAAAAATAGTCTCAATTATTTATTATCTTTTAATAATAATCAAATTTTGCAAATTTAATCTTCTAGATATTGTTAATTAGAAAGTCAATAACAAATTTAATAAAAAAGATAAATTTTTTCTTGTAACTATCGTTAAAAGATTTGCGTTTTAATTATTTTTACTTGTTTGTCAAATTCGAGATGCAAACAATATAAAATCAAAAGATAACGTATTTATGTTCGACAATTAGCAAAAGAGTTAAAAAAATATTAATTGTACGTTCGAAGCAAACTACAATAACAAAATTGAAAAAAACTTTTATTAAAATTATATCAACTATAACTTAGAAGACAACTTCAATAATTATAATATTAAGACAAGAAAAGACTTTTTTGATTAAAGTAAAGTATTATTGTATGTAAAGAACAATGTTAATGTTTAAATAAATAACAACGAATGTAAACACAACGAAAATATTAATACAAATAAATTTACGTTAAACTATGCTAGTGCGAACGATTTTGCGTAATTAAATAAATTGTTTACAATTAATAACAATCTCTTTATTGTAAGTATCTCTTTAGCAATAAAATTAAAACTAACTTATTTTATATTGTAGAGCAATAATAATTACGATATTTTTCAAGACTCTTAATCTCTTATTTTTCGAAAATATTGCGTTAACATTAAGAGCAAAAGCGAAAATAACAACAAGTTTATTGTATTTATCTTTTTTTTTGTTGTTTTATTATCTATATTTGTATTGCATTTATATAAACTCTTCTTATTTAATTGTCGATTCTAGTTGCTTTTTAAGATATCTTTCTATAAAATTATAAAATAGCGAAAGAAAAAGAATACAATATTGTTATTATTATATATAATATTAAGTTTCTACTTTAAAAGATGTAAAGATTTACGAACAAAATATGTAAAGCTAAGAGAAATACTTTTATTTTTGTTAAGATAAAGAAAGTCTTTTTTAAATGAAAAGAATATTGACTTTATATATTTATTGCTATTGAAGCTAAATACTTTAAAACGTTAAATACGTCGACAAATACTTTTATTGCAATTAATAAAAAAAACTTTATTAATTACTATTAAGAAGCAATTTTTATTTGTTGTTCGACAAAAAAATTAAACGCAACGACAAATTATTTATTGTGTCTTTTAATAATATTGATATAATTTTATTAATTTAATATGTAACATACTCTTTGCGATTAAGCTTCGCAAGAAAATGTACTTTAAAATAACTATATATGTCGACGAATCTACGAAGTTCTAGCATTTTTAAATATAAAATTTGTTTATTTGATCAATATTTAAGAATGTTTACTATAGTCAAAAAGACGATCTTCTTATACTTGAGAACATTGTATATGTTACTATAAATTCTTTTAAACTAAACTTGTATATTATAAGTAAAATAATTTTTATAAATTAAGATTATTGCAACGATGCAAATGTAATAGATAATATTGTAGTTACTATATAAGTTGTAGTAAATAACTAACATTTAGTGCTACAAAATCTCGACTTAAATTATATCGAAAATAAGTTGTTTATTTTTAAAAATTTATTTCTAGAAATTGACGTAAATTAAATCAACAATTACGTCGAATGTCTTCTTAATTATAACTACAACAAGAATGACAAACTAAATTTATATATCGAAGAAGACTACTTTATTTGACAAATAATTAATGCATTATTTACAATTAAATTATTGTGTCGTCTATATTCTATTCGAGCTAAGCTAAAGATAGCATGCTTTAATTGTTAATATGTTGAACAATTCTTTATAGTTTTGTATATGTCTTTATTGTATCTTTTATTTATTGACAATTTTAACGTATATCGAAATATGTATTGCGTATTAAAAGCTTTCTATCTAATTTTAGCGTGCTTAATTTATAAGAAACGACGAAAAATAATTAATGTATTTACTTTTACTTTAGAATTTTATAAGACGAAGTTAAAGACTATTGTAGAAGCCTTTTTTAAACTTATTAAATAACTAAATCGCGATATAACAAATCTAAAAATTAACAAGAAATCTATCTTTATATATATCTTTGTTATTAACTTAATTGAAGATATGTCTTAGCAAATTAACAATAATAAATTTGTTTAATACAACGTTACTATAAAATATCGATTTTGCTTTTGTTTTAAATTAAATAGAGACAATTTAAAGTTTAATATAGTAAACAAAAACAAATATTATAAGAAAACAATAAAACAAAGAGAGCATGCGAAACAATTTGTAGAAGAGCATCGACAAATCTATTTGCGCAATAAAAATATTAAGCTTTAATTACTTGCTATTGTTAAATTTTGTTCGATTTTAAATTTTGTATATAACAAAGTATATAACGCGTCTTATTGTAAATAGCGCGATTTAAAACGAATATTGCAAAGCTTTTTAGTAACAACTATGCTTAGCAAAAAGAGCAACTCTATATATCTTGAAATCTTTTAAAACTTTTAATATTTTTTAAAATAATTTCGAATTTAAAGTTTTATTTACTATATTTATTTATAATTATTGTCGAAATTTAATCGAATATCGATTTTAGTTTTACTTATATTGCGTATTTATGCTACAATAAACTAATTTCGACTTAGTTATTTGCAATTTATAAGAAGAGTAATAAGCGATAATATCTTTTTACTTCGAATTATTATTAAGACGTTAAACATTATTGCTCGCTTTAATATCTTAGTTGACAATTAATGTTATATCGATTTAAATAAATTATATGCGATAATTTTGAATGTTAGAAAAATCTATTAAGATCTAATAAAATGCGTTATTCTATTAAAACAAAAAGTGTCTAAGAAAGATCTTTTTAATGCGTCTAAGAAAGTTATCTACAACTTCTTAAATAAAGAGAAAGAAGCGCAAATAGAGAACGATGCAACTAAAATTAGCAAAAAGAAAGACTTTTACAACAACGATAAAAAGAATAAGAAAGAAATAAATGCGCTAATTGAAGTTCTCTTTGTTGTTGTCAATTTGAAATTCGAAGCAAAATTAGAATTAGAATTTTTGTCTATTTTATTTACGTCAACATCAAAAAAAGTGTTAAAAGAAAAACGAGATCGCAAAATTAAAGAGAACAAATTTTAAAATTTTTTTTTTTTTTTAATATTTATGCTAGTTTTTATTTTGCAAATCTTGTTCGAATCTATTTTACTATTATAAATGTTAACGTTCTAATAAAAGAAATAAAATATATATTGATTTTAACTTAATCTCTTATTAAGATTAATGCTAACAAAAAAATTATAAATTGTTCAAAGCGATAATTGACAACGCAGCTTTTTCTAATTTTATAAAATATCTTTTTGCTAAAGATGTAATAACGCAATTGATAAAACTTAAGCTTGCAAAAGCTTAAAATTTTACACATCTCGTTCTATTAAAGACGTTAAAAATTGTTGAAAGCAATTGTTTAAATCTTGTAAGAAACTTCTTATCTAGCAACGAACGCAAAATAAATATAGAAAAGCTACGATTACACAATATATAAGAAGATTTTTTTTATCGATTTGCGATGTTTTCTTTTTTTAGATTCGTGCTAGACAATTATTTACAAATAAAATAGCATTTGAAATTAGACAAGCTTGATTTTTAACACTTATTCTTATAATAGTTTTTGTTAATATATAATAGAGAATACAACTTAAGAGTCTTAAACTTTAACATAAAGCGTATTAAATAATATCGTAGATTAGCTTATATTAATTAATAAATTTTAATTACTTTTTATTGTATTGTAAACTAAGAAAATCTTTCGCAAAGACAATTGACAACATATGTACAACATCGAAGATATTGTAAGGATTGACGACATTAAGGGTCGCATTGTTTAATACTTTTTTTACTTTTATTAACGCAAAATTTACGATTTCTTTGTTGTTTAGATGTTGAAGACAATAAAGAAAGCGATAAATTAAGAAAAAGAATACATAATGTTAGTAATAAATCTTGTTTTGAAGTTTCTAGTATTTAAGAAGATTAATGCGCAAGCTATCTACGAATTGTTAGCTCTTTATTACGATCTTCTCTATCTTCTATTTGCTCTCAATAAGTCAAATTAACAAGAGAAAGATAAGAAATATTTGCTAGAGTGTAATTGAGAAGTAACATATTTATAGACAATAACAACTATAATATTGTAATATAAGAAAGACTTTTATATAGCGACGATAGTAATATTACTATATCTATATGGTATTTTGCTTATAATACTACTATTTAGCAATCGCGAAACAACGATAAGATTACGATAAAATTATAATAATATTATAATAAGATTACGATAAGATTACGAATTCGATAGTAACTATTAAATTCGTTGTTTAATCAACTTACTATTGCAACTATCGTTGCACAACGATATTTAATATTATTCTCTCTCTATCGTAGTGGGCTAGTGTTGCTACTAGTTTACCACCAATATAAAATAGTGTCGCCACGATTGTAATATTGTTGCACAACGATTATTTTATCGATTTGATGTTTAAAAAATAGATTATATTATAGCATTATTGTAGCATTATCGTAGCATTATTGTTGTATTATTATAATATAATCGTGATTTTACGATTGTATAACTAGCTCTCTATCGTAGTACTATTGGATTGCAATCGAGATTTCATCGTAGATAATTTAATCGAGTTGGCAATAAAGTAATATTAAATAAAAAAGTCTAAATTTTATATAAACTATATATATGTTAAGCTTGTATCTCGATTGCAAGCAAAAATTGTTATTAATTTCTTAAATTTAACGTATCAATACTAAGTATAAACTAAGTATAGATAGAGTTTATCTTAAATAGAAATTTTTATCCAAGATAAACTTGTTCTAAATAGGAAATCTACATTCGAGATAAGTTGTAATCCAAAAATTGTGTTATAGTTAAATATTTATATTTAGTTACAAAATTAAATTCGAATTAAAATAAAATTTTAGAGTATATTGTTAATATATATTAGACTTAAACGTTATATATATTATACTTGTTATAATAGTACTTTAGAGAAGACAAGTTTTGTATATTTGTTATATAAAAAATATTATAACGTGCTCTAAACTTAGCAAACTAAATAGCAATGATATTTATATTAAATATATACTAGAATACTAGAAGTAATAAATAAAATTTATCAGATTTATGTTATAGATTTGTCGATAAAATTAGAAGTATATATTAGATTGCTATAAATATTTGGAAAAGATAAAGATAAAAGACGCAACAATTGTACTTTAAATTTAGAAATTATACTAAAGACTTAATATGTTACTTGCGCAATTTCATTTATTTTTAATATATACTATAGCAATACTAAATTTATATTTAAATTGTATACTATATAGACGCGTCGAAATTGCACGTTTATAATCGAGCTAATAGTTTTTGTTTTAACAACTATTAACTATATTAAGTATAAATCTAGCTTATTTTAAATTTTAGAAATCGAACAGAATTACAATTACTTAAAGTAATAGAATAATCAACTTATATACTAGATATATATTAGATATTTACAACTTATCTTTAATATGTCTTTTTTAACTTTTAATCTTTTTGCTTTAATTAGAACAATTTATATTAAGTATAAACTTAGCATAAACAAAGTTTATTCTAAATAGAAACTTCTATCTAGAATAAGCTATATACTCTTCGACTATTTATTAAATTTTGACTTAAATATTTTTATTAATAATTCTAAAATTATTGCTATCTATATAGACAATTTTTAAATTATTGATATTAACAACATATTTATTAATATTGTTGAAAGACTTTGTTAATCGATTTAAAATAATCAACTTAAATTTTGTTTAATAGTATTTAGAATTTAAAATTAAATATAATTTTGCGATTTAAACTTTCTATTTAAGTTAAAAAATATATTTAAAAAAGATACTAAAGAATTACAAAATTACAAAATATAAATTAGTTGTTATCTCTATAGATATATCTAAAACATATATAATTAATCTAAACTATATTGTAGATCTAAGTAATTATTATATCTATTAATTGACAATTAATTTCTTTATATACGCAATACTAAATATTTGATTAAATATTATTTTTGTTATCTAAGTAATAAATAAATATATCTCCAACTTTATTAATACTTACTAGAAAATTGTAAAATAAATATTTTGTTATTTTTGAAATATCTTTAATTTTAATTTATTTTTTGTAAAAGTATTTATTCTTTATTGGACTACATTAATATTAATTAAAATAGAAATCAAGATATTTATTGTTCTTTTTCTAAATATATTTTTAATTTCGAGAGTATTATTATTAGTTAACTATTTAAATATTAATTAATTAATTGTTTATTTTTTTATTTGCGAAATTAAGTATATTGAACAAATATAAGTTCTTAAGAAAATTATTTAATTTTAAGCGCTATTAAAGCAATTATAACATAATTTATAATTTATATAAAAACTAATTTTTAAATTTAGATTAAATAAGAGTTCGAAATATAGTAATTGATTTAATCTAATATTAATACTATTTAATTTAATACTATCGATATTATATATTTGATTCGAATAGATTTAATTTAATACTATCGATTATCGATATTATATATTTGATTCGAATAGCGTCGATTAATATGTATAAAGTAGTTGAGCAAAGTCTCTAGCTTATTTATAGTAACTAAGCGTTCCACTATCTATTATTTTAACAAAGCTAAAATATATCTTTATTAAAAAGCAAATAATTAATAAACTAGTTAAACTTCTTTTTTATAATATATTCGAAATATTTTGACAAATTTTTAAACTAATTTAAAAACTACATTATTTATAATTTCGAATATAGATACTAGATTTAGTTATTCAAACAATATAATATGCAACTAAATAGTTGCTATAAAATATATCTATTATTGTTATTCTTTACAAAATTTGTTTAAATTTGTATCTATTATCTTCTTTATTTTACTACGTCTAGAACTTTCTACTAACAAAAACAATAGTTGTAAAATAGTTGTACGCTAATTAAACAGTAAAAATCTAAATATTTTGTAGTTGTTTAACAATTGTTTAACGATTTAAAGTTAGAAATTGAGTTCTTCTATAATTAAAAAACAATTGAACAACGATTAAACAACAACTGTTTAATCTATAGATATTTATAGATGCTAACAGTTGTTTAAGACTAGAAAGTTGATTTTTCAATAGTTAAACAACAATCAAAAAATAGTAAACCGACAATTTAATAATAGTTGTTCAATCTATAGATAATTTTAAAAATTTTGAAAAATTATTATAAATCTTAAAGCTAGCTCGATTAAGATTTTAAGTCTTAACATATCGAGTATTAAAATATCTAAACTATTAATTTGTCAATATATAAAACTATTAAGATATTTTTCTATTAATTCTATTAATAGTTTAGAGTTTAAACTTAAGTTTAAAGTTTTTAGTTTATTTTCTTTAGTATTGCATTGCTAGCTTATATAGTTATTTACCCGGAATTTACCCGGAATTTATCCGGTAGTTACTGTCAAAATAATAGATAATAGAACGTTTAGTTACTATGTAGAAGCTAAGACTTTGTCTATCTATATATATTGATAAAGCTACTCGAACCAATTATATAATATCGAATTAAATAGTATTGAATTAAATAGTATTAATACTAGATTAAATCAATTATAGTATTTTAATACTTTTATTTAATTTAAGTTTAGAAATTAACTTCTATATAAATTATATTCTATATTTTATTAAGTTTGAAGTTTATTTTAAAACTATTAAGTCTTAAGCATCTTTTTAGCAAAAGTAAAAAAAAAATATAAAAGTTCTTTGTTAACAATTTATATACAAATATATATATATTTACAAGTTTGAAATACTCTAAAATTCGAAAAATATATAAAAGATAAAATTTTAACAAAGAAATTTAATAACTTTATTAGTAAAACAAAAAAAATAGATATAAATTTAAATAAATAATACAAAAATTAATAATAATAAATATAGCAACTATCTAGTTGCAAATTATTTAAATAACTAAGTCTAGTATCTATATTTAAAATTATAAATAATTTAATTATTAAATTAGTTTAAAAGTTTGTCGAAATATTTTAAATATATTATAAAAAAGAACTTTAATTAGTCTATTAGTTATTTGTTTTTTAATAAAAATATATTTTAATTTAATTTAACTATTTGCAAATTTTTTGCAAACAAATCAAATTTATATATTTATATATTTTATCTAAATATATTGCGCAAGATTTTTAGCAAATACTATAGTTTTTTAATTATTGCAATAAATAACAATAGCAACTAGATATAATATTAAAAGTATCAAAAAGAAAATTTTAATAGCAACAAAAACTCTAAATATAAACAATAACAATAAAAATAAATAGAATAATTGCAATTACTTTAATAGTACTTAAAGTTAAATAATCTTTTTAATAATTTATATTTATTTAATATACTCGACTTTGCAAATAGAAAGAGCAACAATTAATTAATATTTAAATAATTAACTAATAGCAATACTTTCTAGATTAAAAATATATTTAAAAACAAAACAATAAATATTTTGATTTTGATTTTAATTAATATTAATATAATCTAATAGAAAATAGATACTCTTATAGAAAATAAAACAAAAATTAAAAATATTTTAAAAATAACAAAATATTTGTTTAACAATTTTTTAGTAAATATTGATAAAATTAAAAATATATTTGCTTATTACTAAGATAACAAAAACAATATTTAATCAAATATTTAGTATTATATATATAAGAAAATTAATTATTAATTAATAGATATA